>OIXL01000229.1_pt1 | contig 31363 bp, 28 predicted proteins | sample 1587761 | NCBI WGS metagenome assembly OIXL01 (sample SAMN03283246) | human gut metagenome | biome: human-associated habitat; material: feces | host: Homo sapiens | place: Peru | collected 2012 | reverse complement strand
CTGTCCGCTTTTGTGAGTCTTGCCATATCTATTGTATTACTTATACAAATGTATAAATAATAATTTGAATATACAAGAGTGAAAGTGTGGTTTATCTAATTGTTTTACAATTTCTTACAACAAGAACTGTGGATTAATTATACAATTTAATGTTAAATTCACGTAGTGCGGCTTGTCCGGGGAAATGGCCGTTTTGGCGGACGAACGTGTGGTTTTGACTCTGCCGAACGAGTGTTTTTGTTTAACCTTTTGGATTTGCAAGGCTAAATCTGTATGTTTGCGGTCAAGAACATTAACAATGGCGGAGGAGTGGAGCATATTCGCGGATTGGAATCCGTGGCACGGGTGCACTAAGGTGAGTCCGGGCTGCAGGTTCTGCTATGTCTATCGGCAGGACGAGATGTACGGGAGCGAGATCGCTAGCAATCTTGCGCGCAAGACGGCGGCGTTCAATCTGCCGGTCAAAAGGAAACGGGACAAGACTTTCAAGATTCCTTCCGGCAAGATTGTCTTCACGTGCTTCACTTCGGATTTCCTGCTGGAGGACGCGGATCCGTGGAGGCCGGAATGTTGGGAAATGATGCGCTTTCGGAGCGACTGTATGTTCTATTTCTTTACAAAACGGATTGACCGTCTGGAACGGTGTCTGCCTCCGGACTGGGGCGACGGGTACGAGAATGTCATCATCGGCTGCACGGTGGAGAACCAGGCTATGGCCGAGCGTCGGCTTCCCATATTCAAGGAACTTCCGATAAGGCATAAGTCGATCATTGTGGCACCGATGCTTGAGCGGATGGACATCTCACGATGGCTGGATGACACGATCGAGGAGGTAAGTGTGAGCGGAGAGTCCGGAGTGGGGGCGAGGCCTTGTGATTTCGGTTGGATTCTGAATCTGCGTTCGCAATGCGTCGCCAAAGAGGTTCCGTTCCGTTTCCACCAGACGGGTGCTTACTTCATCAAAGACGGAAGGACGTACCGCATCCACCGCCGTCACCAGTTGAGCCAGGCCCACAAGGCCAACATCGACTACGGCATCAAAGAGTACTATGTTCCTGAAAAGCCTTGGAATCTCTGGGCGGAATCGGATTACAGGTAGATTGCGGTTAGGATTCTTTTCACTAATTTTGAGACCAAAATATGATGAATGATGAAAGATAAGGTCAAGGTTATAATCTTCGATGCGGACGACACACTGTGGGACAACCAGACGTACTTTGACAGGGCGGAGGACGTGTTCACGGAGGAGTTGAAGGAATATGGAACGGCGGAAGAACTGTCTGAGGAGCTATACAAGACTGAATCGGCGAATATGCCGATTCTGGGCTATGGTGCGAAGGCGGTCTGCATCTCGATGATGGAGACGGCTTTGAGGGTGTCTGACAGCAAGGTGCCGGGCGAGAATCTTTCACGAATATTATTGAGCGCGAAATCGCTGCTCAGCCTTCCTGCGACACCGCTTCCGGGGGTGGCGCGGACGCTTGACGCTCTGGACAAGACCGGTCGTTACCGCTTGATACTGATGACAAAAGGTGATATGCTGGATCAGCAGAACAAAATCAAACGCTCTGGGCTTGACAAATACTTCTACCGGGTTATCGTCGTCACCAAAAAGGGAATCAAGGAATATCTTGACATCTGCAATGTGGAGCAGGTCGCACCGTCACAGATCGCTGTGGTCGGTAACTCCTTCAAGTCCGACATCCAGCCGATAATCGAGATCGGGGGCTACGGCATACATATTCCTTTCCACACTATGTGGAGGCACGAGGTGACGGAGGAGTTTGAGCATCCGAACATCACCCGCCTTGACTCTTTTGAGGAACTTACTAAGATGTTTATTGACAATGAATAAGAATCAACCGGACAGAATTTTGGTGCGTGGCGCGAGGGTGCACAACCTGAAGAATGTGGATGTGGACATTCCGCTGGGGAAGATCGTGGGGATCGCCGGGGTGTCCGGGTCCGGGAAGTCCTCGCTGGCGTTAGGGGTGCTATATTCAGAAGGATCAAGGCGTTACCTTGAGTCTCTTTCGACTTACACAAGAAGGAGGATGACACAGGCTGCGAAGGCTGACGTGGACGAGGTCCTTTATGTCCCTGCGGCTCTCGCGCTTCATCAAAGACCGGGGATTCCGGGCATACGCAGCACTTTCGGTACGGGGACGGAACTCCTTAACAGCCTTAGGCTTATGTTCTCAAGGCTGGCAAGCCATAGATGTCCGAACGGGCACTATGTCGAGCCGTCTTTGCTTGTGGCTGCCGGAAAAGAGCTTGTCTGCCCTGTGTGCGGAGAACATTTCTACGCTCCGTCGGCTGAGGAACTGTCGTTCAACAGCCAAGGAGCGTGCCGTAAATGCGACGGAACCGGAACAGTACGAACTGTGGATGAATCCACGCTTGTCCCGGACGAGAACCTCACGATTGACGAAGGGGCTGTGGCTCCTTGGAACACGCTGATGTGGTCTCTGATGAAAGATGTCTGCCGAGCGATGGGGGTGCGCACAGATGTCCCGTTCAAGGATCTGACTGACAAGGAAAAAGACATCGTCCTTCACGGTCCGGCGGAGAAAAAACACATTCTCTACAAGGCGAAGAACTCCAATGACGCCGCCGAACTGGATTTCACATTCTATAACGCGACCTACACGGTGGAGAACGCACTTGCCAAGGTCAAGGACGAGAAGGGAATGAAGCGTGTGGAGAAGTTCCTGAGGCTTGACGTTTGCCCGGACTGCGGAGGCACAAGGCTTTCCGATGCGGCAAGGGCACCGAAGCTTAGAGGAATATCATTGGCTGAGGCCTGCACGATGACCCTAACCGAGATTGTGGAATGGGTCAAAGGCGTTCCGGCTTCGCTTCCGTGGGAGATGCGACCAATGGCAGAAAGCATCTGCGAATCGTTCTTGGACACGGCCAAACGACTGATGGACTTGGGAATAGGCTATCTTTCACTGGACCGCTCAGCGGCTACTCTATCGACCGGAGAACGTCAGAGAATGCAGCTTGCCAGAGCCGTCAGAAACCGTACGACGGGAGTCCTGTATATTCTCGATGAACCTTCAATCGGTCTGCATCCATCGAATATAATTGGCCTCTGCGGCGTGATGGAGGACTTGATAGCGGATGGAAACTCCGTCATTCTGGTTGACCACGACACGCAGATCCTCACGAAATCCGACTGGATGATCGAGATGGGGCCCGGTGCCGGCTCAAGCGGCGGAAATGTGATAGCTCAAGGCACGATAGGCGACATCGAGGCCAATGAATATTCAAGGATAGGTCCTTTCCTTTCTGGCAAGAATCCTCTTAAGGTAAGACAACAGATAAAAGACTCTGACATATTCATTGATGGCAAGATAACGATGACAACTGATGCTATCCACACGGTCAAGCCGCTGAAGGTGGAGATCCCTAAAGGCAGGCTGACGGTTGTCACAGGTGTATCCGGCTCCGGCAAGACCACGATGGTGCTTGAAAGCCTGATCCCTGCGCTTCAGGCGAAGATGGCAGGGCACGATCTGCCATGCCACGTGAAGTCAATAGACGCTGAAGGAATACGTCAGGTGAAACTCATAGATGCTTCACCGATAGGCATTAACGTTCGCTCTACGGTGGCGACTTATGCCAACGTGCACGATGAGTTAAGGAAAGTCTTCGCCAAGACTCCGGACGCGAAAAAGCACGGCTACAAGGACGGGGATTTCTCCTACAACACCGGCAAGCTCCGTTGCCCGACCTGTGACGGCACGGGTGTGATAAGCCTTGACGTGCAGTTCCTTCCGGATGTGGACATTCCGTGCCCCGACTGCCGTGGATCAAGATATTCAAAAGCGGCGGGAAGCATCCGGAGGGAGAATGCGGCAGGAGAGTTCCATTCGCTTCCAGAGCTGATGGATATGGACATCAATTCCGCCCTTGACGCTTGCGCTGATTTGAAACTCATCAGTCAGCGTCTCAGAGTCCTGCGTGATCTCGGCCTTGGCTATCTGACATTGGGAGAAGAGACCCCGAGCCTGTCCGGAGGTGAGGCCCAGCGACTTAAACTGGCCAGCGAGATGGGCAGGGGACAGAGCGACTCTGTCTTTGTGTTCGACGAACCGACCATAGGCCTTCACCCGTCCGATGTCCTGACGCTACTGAAAGTGTTCCAGAGCCTTATCGATCACGGAGCCACCGTCATAGTCATCGAGCACGATCTGGATGTCATCCGCAACGCCGACTACATCATCGACATGGGTCCAGGAGGTGGTGCCGAAGGTGGCCGTATTGTCGCGACCGGTAGCCCGGATCAAATCCGTGAGGCAAAGGACAGCGCCACCGGCAGATTCATTTAAAAGATCAAACTGGAAATAATGCTGGCCACGATTGTGGACACTGCCACACTGACCAGTCCCGGCATTATAAAGCTGTGGTTCAGAAGATATTTCCCGATCACGGTCGTTCCGCTGCGGTCGAAGTTGACCGTAGCGATGTCCGAAGGATAGTTCGGTATGAAGAAATAGCCATAGACGCTTGGCAGTACACCCAAAAGCACAGGTCCCGGGATGCCCAATGAATATGCCAGCGGCAGCATCGCCACGACCACCGCACCTTGTGAATTGATCAGAACCGAACCGGCTACAGCCTTTTTCGGTGAAGCCTTGCTGACTATGACCATCAGCGCGGCGGCTGTAAGCATCACAATCTGAATGACTATATTCATTTTCAACCGGCTGCCGTCCTCGTAGGAAGGGAGCAACCTTTGGCATGACGCGAACAGCACGATGACGGCGATTGAGGCAAGGAATATATAGACCGCGCGTTTCGCTGACGCGGAGATTTCCTTTCCGAGGGATGTCGCTGTGCTACCGTACATATATTCATACATCTCCGGGTCTTTCAGCCTTGCCTGGAACGCAGGGTCCTTGCCAAGGTCCAAGCCTCTTTTATAGGAGCATGCGCTTGCGGCCTGTTCCGGAAATCGCTCCCAATGCCAGGCTTCCGTACCGTGAGCCGACATAAAGTGCCAGAAGCACTATCATCAACTGTATCAAAAACATAATTGTGAATTTTTCTCAATGCTTGGATTTTGCAAAGCTACGGCAATATTTTGAATATTTATGCTGAGGTTTTACTTATTTTTCATATATTGCGAATAATTTTAATGACACATAATTAGAACCGATTCTACCTGCTGATGATTGAAAAGCACACTCATTATGCATTAACGCTCGCCGGTGTTTTATTGATGCATGTTGTTCCCGCCATTTGCGGGGACGGTGTCACGCATCCGGCATGTTTGTCTGAATGCCTTGAAACAAAGGATATTAAAGTGACTTTGGTCCAGAAAAGACAGAATTATTGTTCTGACCATAAGACGCGTGACACAGACATCCGCTCTCCGAAATCGGTGACCATCCATCCTGATGGCTCTAAGTTCTACGTCAATTCTCTGGAGGGCATGAGGACTGTTGTCTTTGAGGTTCCTACCGGAAAGAAAATCAAAACTGTCCAACATCGGTTTGATGGTTCGGACAAGGAGTTGTGGGCTGATGAAAGCGGCTATTACACATTCAAGGGCAAGCGCAGGAATCCTCGGACATTCTCGGGGAAACCAGTCGAATCGGTTTTCTCCCACAAAGGTAAATATTTGTGGATAACCTATTACCGAAGAAGTTACGACATCAATGCGCAAGAACCTTCCGCTGTCGCCGTCTTGGACACGGAAAGGGACACGATTATCCGGATGTTCGAGACTGGGCCGCTCCCTAAGATGATCGCCGTGTCTGATGACGGAACGAGATTGGCGGTCACTCATTGGGGAGACAACACGGTCGGTGTCATGGACATCTCAAGTGACAGGCCTGAGGATTGGCATTACATCTCCAACTATGTGATCGGTAGTAAATTATCCCTTGATTATAGCAGGACAGAGCCGGTCAACAGGGACAATGGCAGCGGGCACTGCCTGAGGGGAACCCTGTTCACACCTGACAACAGGTATCTTCTGGTCGGTTGTATGGGCGGTGCCGGTGGAATCGCCGTGATAGATCTTGAGGCCTCTTCGTATCTGGGGAGGATTGTAGGCTTGAAGCCGAACGTCAGGCATTTAATTTGCAATGATGGCTACCTTTATGCAAGCATCAACACCGCAGGCTATGTCCAAAGGGCAGAAATGACAAGTGTCTATTCGGCCATAGCTGAACTTGATGGGAAAAGGGAAACCGCCAGAATCAACGGTTGGGAAAGCTGCAAGGTATTTCCGGGCGCGAGAACGATAGTAGCTTCGCCAGACGGACGGTTCATCTTCGCGGCATGCAATTTTTCCAGCAGAATCGCTGTCGTGGAGACAAAGACCATGTCCATGATCGGATCCGTCCGCGCGGATTCGTATCCTGTCGGGTTGGCGATAACGCGGGACGGGCACTATCTTTTCTCGACCTCCCAGGGCAACAGCAGTGGCGGTGGCAATGCTGTGGACATATACAGAATTGAATATAAATGAGAAACGCAATAAGAACAGTGCTTGTGGCGATCGCCGTGATGATCTCGGTCGCGGCCAATGCCCATAACGTCATGTCCGAGGTCGAGGATTCGATCACGGTGTCAACTGAAACACTGGCGGACATCCTCGTGGAGGAAGGAATGAAGATGATTGGCACACCATACCGCTATGGCGGCAGCGGACCGAGGGCCTTCGATTGTACTGGATTCACAAAGTATTTGTACAAGAAGTTCGGCTATGACCTGGAGCGTTCTTCCGTAGGCCAATCAAAGCAAGGAAGGGAAGTGAGCGGCTCGTGGTCCAACTTTCAAAAAGGAGATCTGGTTGTGTTCGCGGCGCGACGCAACGCCAGCAGGGTCGGCCACATCGGGATATTCATAGAGCTTGACAGTTCGGGCAGGGATTTCACTTTCATCCATGCGGCGGTGAAAGGTGGGATTCAGATCTCGCACATCACTGAGAAATATTACTCATCCAGGTTCCTTGGAGCGAGGAGAATCCTTCCTGATTTTGTAAGCCATAAAGATGAGAAGGTGATGGAAGCCTTGCCTGAAAACACGGTCATTGATGTCAGGGACACCTTGCGGCTGCAGGAAGGTGACATGCGTGTCCTGCTTATGGCGGACGGGCGTTGGATGGTCATTGGGGACGATGGATCTCTGAACGTCCCTAAGGACACAGCCAGCATTGTCCTCTCTCCGTCCGGCACTTGGTCAGCGATCAAGCATGTGTCGCATCGCATTCCGTCCAGGACGGATCCTCCTCGGCAGGCGTTGGTGGAGAATTACACACCTGCTCCGGAGGCGAAATACCACACAATCAAGTCCGGCGACACTCTTTCGTCAATCGCGTTAAGGTACAAGACCTCGGTCTCTGCGTTATGCAGGCTCAACGGGATGTCAGTGAACACCACACTTCGCATTGGGAAGAGGATACGGGTTAAATAACAATTGAAAGATGAGAAGATTTTTCTCCTTGCTTCTGTTTGTGGCGTTTTCTGTCAGCCTCATAGCCCAGAACGGAAAGAACGTCACGGTGAAATGGCTTAAAGACAATTACACAAAAAGAGAGGTGATGATCCCGATGCGGGATGGGGTCAGACTCTACACCGCTGTCTATGAACCTGTCTCGGCGGTCGATGCCAAACCAGTGATGCTTGTCCGCACTCCCTATTCGCTCAAACCTTACGGATTTGAGGCGGGGGAGGAACCTCTGCCAGGCAAACAGACATATTCATCCGGCATCTGGGATGACTTGCTCAACTACGCCGCGGATGGCTATGTTATTGTCTTGCAGAACGTCCGTGGCACCTTCCTGAGTGAAGGAGATTTCGAGAACATCCGTCCGCATCTTGGCGGCATGGCTGGAGGTACGGCGAAAGGGTGCATTGTTGACGAAGCCACGGACACTTACGACACGGTAGAATGGCTCCTTGCCAACACTGACAACAACGGAAACATCGGTGTGAAAGGAACCTCGTATCCTGGCTTTTACGCCACGATGGCTGCCCTTTCCCGCCATCCCGCGATCAAGGCTGTCTCACCGCAAGCACCTGTCACCGATTGGTTTATGGGAGATGACGCGCATCACAACGGGGCTCTTTGCCTTGCGGACTGCTACCGTTTCGGCTCGTCAATGTACAGAACGCGGAAAGCACCTTCGACTAAAGGCCTGTCTAAATTGGTGAATATCGACACCGATCTCTATGAATATTTCCTTGGCAGGCCGATGGCCGACCTTTCGGCGTACTTCGGCGACACCTTGGCGTTCTGGAACAGCATGGTCTCACATCCGGATTACGACAGATTCTGGAAAGACCGGAATCCCGGCCGGCATCTGAAGGACATCAAGCCTGCGGTTCTTGTCACCGGTGGTTTCTACGATGCCGAGGACTGCTACGGCGCGTTCGAGACCTACAACGAGATCCGCGGATTGTCTCCGGAATGCAACCTTTATCTGGCCGTGGGGCCGTGGTACCACGGGGGATGGAAGAACCGCAAGGCGAATCACCTTTCCGGAGCGTGGTTCGGAGAGGCGTCCGGGGAATATTACTTGGATGATATTGAGTATCCTTTCTTTACATATTACCTTGAAGGAAAAGGGAAAATGCCTGCGAGGGTGAATATTCTACCATCCGGTGAGACTCTGAAATCAAAAATGGAAGGTGTACCATCTTCGACACTTTGGAAGACATATTCCTCATGGCCTCCGTCAGATGCGGAGCCTATCAGAATATTCTTTTCAGGTGCTGATTCCTTGAATATGTCAGGATTGCCTGACGTGCTGGCTTTCAGGACATTCACGTCAGATCCAACGAACCCTGTCCCGTATATGGATTTAAAATCCAATGGACGTGACCGCGCCTACATGACGGCCGATCAGAGTTTCGCGTCAGCACGGGAGGATGTCCTTACATATTCAGGAAATGTACTTTCAGACACGTTGCATCTTGCTGGTCCGGTAAAGACGCACATGGAATTGAGGCTCGACCTGCCGGACGGGGCATATTCAAAGAATATGGATGCGGACATTGTCGTCAAGTTGATTGATGTCCGCCCCGATGGTTATCAGATGCTTGTCAGAGGTGATGTGATGCCGCTCCGTTACCGTGACGGATTCAGCAAGGCAAAGGCTGTTAAGGCAGGAAAAGTCGTCAGCGTGGACTTCACGATGTGCGATATAGATCATTACTTCCTTCCAGGCCATTCTTTGATGATACAGATTCAGGGAAGCTGGTTTCCGCTCATCGCGATGAACCCTCAAACCTTTGTGCGGAACCCGTTCACGGCCACCGCGAAAGACTACAGGCCCATTAATGTCTCTATTTCCTCTCATTCTTTTCTAGAGTGCGGTAAAGTCAATGCTTGCAGTCAATAAAACAAACATGTTTATTCGTATAACAAAAATGTTTACCACTTGATATGCTGCCTGATTCCACATTTGACCTATTGGAAAGCATCGCGAAGAAGCATGGCGATGGCGATTTCAGTTCCACAACAGAATCCGAGCGGAAAGTACTCGAACAAATCAACGCGGCCATTGCGGACGGCGACATCGAACTGTACCCTATGAAGGCTCTGCTGGCTGCAAGCAATGATTGGAACACCGGCCTGATCACCCGTATGGGACTATACAGGAATATCCTTCTGGAAGGGATCGAATGTGGTGCCCTCGTCCCAGGGAATGAATATGCCTGGGAATGGATAGGCTCCGCCGCGACGAACAACGACCCCGAAGAGTTTATCGATGACAAAACCCTCTATTACGATCTCCTCTCCTCGGCGGCAGAGTCCGGAATCACCGTCGCTCTGGACATTATGGACCGCATCTGGGAGCCAGAGAACATCATCGAGGAGGATTGACACTGTTCCTCCTCGAATCTTCATATATTTTTTCACATTAGAAGATAGAACAGACTCCTTTCGTCCATCAATATAAGTGACGATCCGAAAGGATAGGAATGGACGAAACGCTGACACAAGAATTTTCCGAGTGCTGCTTTGCGTGATTGAAAGAATTTCCTAACTTTGCGTCGCTGGAGTAATCCAGCATAAATACGGAATGTGCGATCACGCGGCCCTCAATTGAAAATCTGACAGTTTTCCAACGAATAAGGGACTCACGAACAGCACTCTTTACTTGTGTATCAGCACCTGCCCGCACAGGCACGCCCTTTAGGCGCACAGCCACCGCACGGCAGACACCAATACACAGTGTGGAGTTCCATTCGTTCTTCTTATTCGGGTTTTGTCAGAACCTTCAATTGAAAGAATGTGGAGTTCCACACTTTCGTTGTTGGTTGAAGTGAAAGTAACTGATGACAATACTTTTTAACAGTTGTACCCGACACGGAATAAGGGTGTGATGCATGAAAAAGACCAATTGCTTGATTCTCTGCTTAATCCTGCTATGCAATTTTGCAGGTGCCCAAATTTCCGGTAACATCGCGAACCACGACAAACAGATTGACTCCGAGAATATTTCATACATGACTGTTCCGTCATGTGCGTATTGTAGCGACAACTATATGCGGACAGGTATGACCGTCGAGATCTACACGGAATCCGGACATCACAAAGGTACCTACTCCGTGTGGTTAAGCAAAGGTGACAAGTACATAAAATTCAACGATGAATGGATACGGATTGAAGGGAAAAGCCGGTTTTTATACCATGGCAACGCCTATGTGATCAAAAAATCCTCATAATTCAGTCCGACACTGATAGATCAAGTCTTCGTCAAACATCTAACTACATGACAATCCAAATGGAAGAAACGAATATGCAAAAAATCCAGAGTGCTGTTTTGCGTGAACCAAAGATTTTCCTAACTTTGTGCGGTCGGAGTGATTCGGCGTAAAATACGAAATGTGCGATCACGCAGTCCTCAATTGAAAATCTGACAGTTTTCCAACGAATAAGGGACTCACGAACAGCACTCTTTTCTTGTGTATCAGACCCTGCCGGTACTGGCACGCCTTTTGGCGCACACCACCGGCGACAGGTACCAATATACAGGTGTGGAGTTCCATTCGTTCTTCTTATTCGGGTTTTGTCAGAACCTTCAATTGAAAGAACGTGGAGCTCCACACTTTCGTTGTGTATTGTATATTGATAAATGAAAACTATATAAACATTTAATAGCCATGGCAGATAAAACTTATGTACCAGGTGTCGATGAGAATTACACATCAAATGCACCTGACAGCTCCGATGTTTCGGAAAGAAGAAGTCAGAATCCTGGTAATGGAACATTCATTCCATTCGAAGACGGCGACCCGAAAGGTAAAATCGGGAACAGAACAACCGGTAACATAAAAGATAAGCCGGTGCTTGGATTCCTTTATTCGATCTCTCGAAGCGCTTTCGGAGAGTTTTGGCCAGTTTATTTGGGCTCAAACACCATCGGGCGCAATGACAATGCAGATGTCGTTCTTAGTGAGGGGACTGTGTCCGGCGAACACGCCACTCTGATAGTCCATCAAGAAGATGACGGTGAGGTGTATGCTGGCATCAAGGATAATGGTTCGACCCATGGCGTCAAAGTCAATGGGAAGAGCGCGCATTTCGATGTTGTCGGATGCAACAACATGGACATCATTACGATTGGTAAAAGTTACGAGTTGCTATTCATTTTGCCGGACGCAAAATCTCTTGGGCTAAAAAAAGCTGATAATTTTGTCGAAGTGAAGCAGACGGCCACTCGTCGTGTTGACCGTCGCATCATCACAAATGGGCCTTCAGGAACTCCTTTCAATCAAAGCGGCGCGACTAATCCATCATATAACAGCCGACTCGCAAACCCTTCCAGCAGTGAAAGAACACATGCTCTTGATGGTTCTCCAGAACCATTTGGCGGTGGTACTAAAACTCGTTAAACATTCAATCGGCAAAAATAATGAGACTTCAAGGAGACTCAGAGAAACAAAGGCATCTTTATTATGAGTTTGACCGGACCGAAGAACCAATCGGCCGCGGTGGAACTGGTGTAGTCTATCGTGGCCGCATGGTAGATGAGAATACCGGCGCTTTCCGCGATGTTGCCATCAAGGAAATCCTGCCGGAGGGTGATGCGGCCACGAGGAATCAGGTTCTTGAACGAGCTGTTCGGGAGGCCTCAATCCAAATCCGTAACGACAATCTCGTGGAAATGCTTGGCTTTGTCAAAATGGAGGAAGTAATGCTCGGCACCCATAAGAACCGTTACTATATCATCAGTGAATTCCTTGATGGTGTGACTCTGGATAAAGTCCTTGAAGGGATATATACCGACTATCGCGGGAACGAAATACACTATGCAAAGGATCTTGCTGAAAGATACGCCTCAAACAGGGAGGAAACGGCCACATATATTATTAAGAATATAATCTCCGCGTTAGTCGCTCTTCACGACAATGGATACCTTCATCGCGACATAGATCCATCCAATGTGATGATCACATCAGAAGGAAAGATCAAACTGATAGATTTCGGTATCGCTAAAAAGCAGGATTCCCTTACAGCAAATGACGACATGCAGTCCGAAGAGGGAACCTTTGTCGGCAAGGTTGAATATGCGGCCCCTGAACTGGTGTCCGGCAAATTGTCCGCGCAGGATTTCACAACGGATATATACGCCATAGGAGTGTTGTTCTATCGGCTATTGACCGGCCATCTTCCATTTGAAGGCAACAGATTCGACATAATTAAGGGACAACTTAACAGGAAACCGAATCTTGGTGAGATTCAGTCAGCCAAATACCGGACAATCGTCGGTAAGGCCATGTCAAAGCAGCAGGAGAAGCGTTATGCATCCGCCTCCATGATGCGGGCAGCCATCGATGGACTGGACACGACTCCTTCGTGGATAAAGTATGCGGCAAGCGGAACAGGCATCCTCCTCGTATTGGTTATAGCTTTGGTTCTGATAAAAGTTAAACCTAGGAACAACAAGGAAAGTACAATTAAAAAGGATGCCAGCGCCATCATTCATAAGAATAATAAAAATGCCACTGCAAGCGATACTTTAAGTATCACGCCAGCACAGGACTCTTCTCCTGATGTTCAAGAAATCCTTGATAAACAGATGTCCTCTATCTGGCAGATGCTGGAACAGAATCCATATCATCCGGTAGCTCTTTATAAGGCCTCACTTGATTGTGAGACACACATTCCTGATTCAGATGCCATAAAATTCTGGAAGTCAAATTCTGTCCAAAACGAAGTGAAGAATTACATTTCCGTTGGCAGACCTGAGATTTCAAGCAAGAGATTGGCTTATGTCCTTTCGTGCATGGCTTATTCTCATTTGAATGATTCAGAATGGCTTGATACGGATTTCAGGACGAAACTTAAGGAAAGGGTTAAAAAACTTCAGGAAGAATATTCTAAACTGTATGTTCTTCCGGAAGGAATTTGATCATCATAACACCTAACAGATAACGTTGCCCTATGCAAGAAGATATGATACCGGTCCGGCTATTCGATGGCGATCCGAATATCTACATCTCGGTTTTTAACCGAGTGTGGAAATGGTATTACTATAATCCGGATAATGCGTCGTTAGGAGAAGGAGCCATGGGTAAAGTATTCATAGGTTACGACTATGATACAAACCAGAAAGTGGCCATCAAACAGTTGTTCGACAAATATGCCAATGTCAAATCCGTAAGGGACAGGTCTCGTCTGGAGGCCTCATTGACGTACACGCATCCTAATATCGTGGAGATGCTGGGAAGTTGCATGTACGAAGACGAAGATGGCTATTGGCATGTCTGGATACTCAGTAATTATGTTGACGGTGTCAATATAGACAAATACGTGCGAGGTCTCGGAAATGATGCGGACAAAGTCCAGATTGTCACATCGCTTGTCGGTGATGTCTTGAACGCTCTCGATTACCTCCATTCCAAAGGAGTTATCCACAGGGACATCAAACCGTCCAACATAATGGTTGACAAAACCGGCCATGTGAAATTGATGGATCTTGGCATCGCACGTGTGACCAGTGCCAATTCCTACACAAGCACCGGTTTTGTCGGGACTCCTCTTTACGCGTCCCCTGAACAGATCATGAGAGATAAGATGTTGGTTCAAGCCACACCGGCGAGTGACATCTATTCCCTTGGGATGACTTTGTACGTCCTTCTGAATGGGGAACATCCATTCGACGCCGACACTGAAGCCCAGATTCTTGTCAATCAGGTGACAAAGAAATTGCCTATGGCTAAATCCCTTGAGAAGAAGTATCGAAAACTTATGGATGTTATCTGGAAGGCCACAGACAAGGACCCCGATAAGCGTTTCCAAAAAGCGTTGGATTTCAAGTATGCCATTGAAAAGGCCATGGAACCGGTCATGATACCGTGGTGGTACTTTGTGTTGGGAGTACTGGTAATCGGGCTTATCATAGGCATAATCATACTAATCGTAATTTAATAACATCATGGCAAACGATATAGAGACATACGGAGCGGATAATCCTTTATTCTTGAACAACGTCGTAAGCTGCATAGGAGGACGTGAAGAGAACCAAGACTCATGCAGCATTTCAGAGACACGCCGAGGTCTTCTGGTTATTGTGTGCGATGGAATGGGAGGCATGACGGGCGGAGCTATCGCATCAGCGGAAGCCGTAAAGGTCATAAGGGATTATGTGTCCAAACCTGTGAGTGAAGACGACATCGAAGATGACAACAAGAGCACTCTCATACAAGCGGTGTCATCGGCAAACGCGGCTTTGCTGGCTATTCAAGAGAACAATCCAGGTCTTAGGGGGATGGGGACAACGGTAACGGCATTGCTTATTAACGAAGAAAAGGCCACGGTCGCCTATGTGGGTGACAGTCGAATATACCAGATACGCAAGGGACGGAAAATCTTCCGCACCTTCGACCATTCCATGGTGTTCGAAATGGTCAAAAAGAAAATCATCACCGAGGAGCAGGCACGCCTTTCAGCGCAATCCAATATAATACTAAGAGCGGTAGGGCTGAAGCCGGATTTGGATGTTGACGCTTTCGATCTGCCGTACGACAAAGGGGATTTGTTCCTTTTGTGCACAGATGGAGTGTGGGGGACGATGTCGGAAAAAGATTTGATAAAGCGCGTATCGGAAAGGCAGCATCCCAAGGTCGTGACTGAGACTCTGGCCATGAACATCCATAATGATGCGCTGAGAGCCGGCGGGAAGCACGATAATCTTACGGCCGCTCTCGTCAAGACTACTAAAGATTCAAAACTAAGAAGCAAAATGGAAGATAAGATCAAAAAAGCATTCTGTGTGTGCCTGATCCTGCTGATTGTCAGTGTGGTGGCAAATGTCGCACTTTGTTGCAAACTCAGACGTGTGACTAAAGAAGAAAAAACACCGATAGAAAAGGTGGATGGTACTGTTGAGAAGTTAGATAGTACTAAAAGTAAAAGAGTGCCAAATCAAGGGTGACATAATAAAATTCAAAACATATGAAGAGTTATTCAATCGGCAGGGACGAGTCAAGCAATATCATCATAAACGACCCTACACAATTGGTGAGCAGACGTCACGCTATCCTGAATGTAAACGGGCGCAAGATGACAATTGTTGACAGCAGTTCCAACGGAACGTACATCAACGGAATCAGAATCACTCCCGGTGTCCCGGTACCGGTGACAAGAAAAGATGTGATCTCTTTTGCGCAGGTAGCTGAGCTTGACTGGAGATGTATTCCCAACGAGTCAAGAAGAAACATGGGAATTATTGCGGCAACAATCGCAGCCATACTTATGGTCGGAGGCGGCACCTACTATTTCCTGTCTCGGGATAAGGAACAAAAAGAGACAAGACAGAATAACGAGACGGTGGAATGGATGAAGATTGAGAAAAGGATCGATGTCATGAAAAAGGATGTTGACGACATTGTCGCCACCCATAAGCTTGTCAAGGACACCTTGAATGTTCTCAAGAAATCATTGGAGACAAAGGATGTCACTGAAGCAAAGGCTTCCTCCACAGCGGAATCGGTAAAACGAATTTTCTGGCAGGTGGAAGAGTCTGTCAAAAATGTAAATCCGGATAGCCTGAAGAGGTCTCTTGATGTTGTCATTCAGAGCTATGGAGACAAAGTGTCGTCCACAGAGAGCCGTGTCACGGAGTTGGAAACAAAAATAAAGAGTGACAAAGAAGCTTTGGAAAGCGCCCAAAAGCTGATCAAAGATGCCGCGGACACCATTCGCTCATTAAAGACAAAGTCTAAGCCGCAGCCACAGAAGAAGCCGGATAATAATAATGATGGCAACACCAAGGATGTCATTATTGTCGGAATGTAATTTAAACCAAGTAATTCAGTAACGTTATGAGACTTATATCCATCGGAAAATCATCGTCCTGCACAGTTTGCATACCAAATGATTACGTCAGTTCCTATCACGCGGAGATTCTCTTGCTTGACAACGGGGACATTTACTTGACTGACTGCGGAAGCAAGAACGGAACTTTTCTCAACGGGAAGCGTATTACGCCAAATGTCGATGTTCCTGTCCGTCGCGGAGACCGTATCGAATTCGACACGGTTCTTCTCAATTGGGGTGTCATTCCTCAGATCCCACTTCCTGATCCATCCAAAGTCAAAGGCATTTATGGAGTAGGAAAGAATCAGCGCAACCGCTACACTCTGTCAGGTGACAGCGTGAGCCGGTATCACGCCACTTTCAAAGAGATGAAAAACGGGAAGTGGTTTATTCAGGACCATAGCAAAAACGGGACTTTCATCAACGGGAACCGCATTCCGTCCAATCAGGACGTTCCGATCAAGGCTTCAGACAGCATTGTGTGTGGCACAATTCCTTGCCCTAACCCTGTTCCGTCACCATCAGTTCCTAAATGGGTATGGTGGATTGCAGGAGGTGCGGCTGCTGCAATTCTGGTCGTATTTGCATTGATACACGCTGTACCATCTACAAGTCACGATACTGACCCTTATAGGGCTATTGCACTTGTTCATTCTACATATTGCTACAAAGTCAAATTTGCCGATGATCCTTGGGGAGCATCACAGTCATGGTATTTAGGCAGATATGAACGCGGTGGTAAATATTATTATTATCTAACAGAATCATTAGATGATGTGTGGATGGAAGCAGCTCAAGGCACAGCTTTTTTCATATCGGACAAGGGGCTTCTACTCACCAATAAACATGTAACTAATAATATATATGCTGATGAACATTATAATGGAGGAACTTTATCTGCTAAACTGAAAAGCGGTGTCGAGCAAGCTCGTGAGGAATATATATACAACTCTCGGCTTTCAGATGAGAAAGCCATGCTTTGGTATAAATCATCTTTTTCATTAAGTGTTGAGCCGCTCTCGTTCCTAATTAGGTATCCCGGCAGGACTTATTCATCTGCTTCTGAAATGGATTGGGCACATTTGGTTAAAGAATCCGATGATCCAGAGGCCGACATTGCGGTGCTACGCCTTAATTCCGGTGATACCCCTAAAGACTGTGATTGGTTTGATTTGAGCAGGAGCATTGATATAAAAGATTTGAAATTGAATGATGAAAATTACTATACTCTTGGATTTCCGGCGGGAACCGGTTTGGCTACCGCTACAGATGATGAGAAGTATGAGCCGACTTCCTGTATTTTACATTTGAGCAGAACACCTGGAAAGTACATACTATACCTTCAGGGTGATAAAACAATCGGAGGTCAAAGCGGTTCTCCAGTCTATGATAAGAAACATCGCTTGATTGGCATTCTGTGGGGAGGATTTATAAAAACAGACAACACAAACGCCTGCCCTATTGTACATGCGAAAAAATTGCTGAACGATGTTATGGAACATGATAAGACAAATCAGTTATATAAGTCGAATAATGCATATTAGAATTCTTATAGCGACATTAATCCTATTGCTGCCAGTCTGTGCCTCCGCACAGATTGGCCTTTGGAAGGTAGCCCCGGAATACGATAGCATCACGACAATCAGCCCTGAACTATACCGGGTAGAGAAAAGCGGACTATATGGATTGCTTGGCAAAGACGGCAAGACAATAGTTCCTTGCCAGTATGAGATTAAGCAAGATGTTGTCGAGAACCGTTGTCTTCTTCTGTCTTCCAACCATAGGCTGAAAGCTATTTATGATGGCAATGGAAACCTCATAAAACAGTTCGAGGACAAAGAGTTCTGGTATGTGGATCCTGATTACCCATATTATTCAGATGGGGTTATCGCCGTTTCCGACAACACGGGGAGATGGACCTACATGGACAGAACCGGAGCATTAAGCAGCAAAAAGCCGGAATTCAGGAGCGCGTCGCCCTACTTTTACGGATATGCGGTTGTGAGATACAAAGACGGATCCTACATGCATATCAACAAACGTGGTGTCGTCAGCAAGCTGGACAGTCAGTTTAAGGATAATTTTTTGGTTTTCGCGTCGTCATTCACACCGCAAGACAAAAGCGCTGGTGAATCGACTTCCGATCCGATTGTTTCGCTGATAGTTGACAGCCGAAACAATGTTTTCCTGCGCGACAGATCCGGGATGAAAGTGGAAAGCCTTGGTACAGTCAAGGACTGGGACAAGAACGTTCGTAAAATGACTACCGATAGGTTCATCATTTTCTTTGAGCCTAACAAGCAGATTCGTTCTGTCACGCCACTTGAGGATGGCCCGGAAACGGTTTATAATCATTCAGTTCTTGATTTTTACAAACCTGATACCAGTACGTTGGCTTGCGAGAGAACAGGGAATGGGTATAGAATTGTTTCTAAAGGCAAGGAGATCTTGCCGACTCAATTCACGACTCCGGTTACTATCGTATCCGGAAGTGATTTCATCGCCGCAAGAGATGGAAAATATGGCGTGGTAACTATTGACTATGGTCATTCTTCCATTCCTGATCTACAGATCTCACAATTGACCTTTGAGCACCATGTCCCGGTCAAGCTCAGCGCGAATGTGGCTCTGAATCCGTCCCTTGATGAGACAAAATACCACTTTGTCGTCACAAGACATGGTGAGAAAATCTTTGACGGAACACCTCATAATAGTGTAATATCATTTGAGTTCCTTCCGGAAGACATGGCGCAGGAGAGAACGGAAACATTTAATGTACAGCCAGACATAGATGGCATAAAGCATCCGGAATCGACTATGGGCTTGCCTTGGAACCACAAGAATCCATATTCAGTAAAGACCTCTGGACATGTGAGGCTAAACAAGTCGAACACTGGCGGAACGGTAACATTTACCGTTACTAACGAATCAGAAATGGGAAGTGACAAGTGCGACATCGTCATCGATGGAAGTGTTGCCAAGAAGGGAGTAATCTTCCGAGCCGGTGAGGACATGGTCGTCTCAGCGTTCATCAATGTTGACATCATGGATTTGGACAGTGTCAGCAAAACCGTTTCAGTCCAGATAAGGGAGAATGGTTGTCCGGCATACAAGACTTCAAAAAATATCGTATTCGAGAGAAATCTATAAAAACAAAAATATGAAAAGGATCATTTCACTGATTTTTATTTTTATCGGATTATCAGGTGTGAAGGCTGAAGCACAAAACTTCTTTTCACAGGATGATGACAATCCGGTAATGAATGACGGCCCGAAAGTCTTTTTGAACGCGGGGCCGACAGCGGGCGTTACGATGGGAACTTTTTCACTTCCATCAGATGTCTCTTACAGTTTTGGGTACCGTCCAGGCTTTACCGCCGGGGGATTCCTGAACCTACGTTTTCTTAACCGTAACATACGCAGTACGGCGGAAACCGGAGTCCTTGCGATTCAACCGGAAATCCGGTTCACAATGATCGGTAGTAATTCGGATGACGCCAATCTCGGGCTAAGTTATGTCACTGTCCCAGTTATGTTCCAAGTATATCCTCTATCGAATCTCTACTTGGAAGCGGGCCCGGCTTTCGGGTTTAATATTTCGCATACGCCAGACAACATCGTCGTGTCTGAAACCGAGTATAATCTTGAAAATTTGAAAGCTAATGATGTGGCTGCTGCCTTTGGTGTTGGCTATCGTTTCGGTAACTTGAGCATAGGAGCCAGATACCATTTGGGCTTGTCATATCTGGCGGAGAATATGCAATGGAAGAACCGTTGGATTCAAGTCGGAATTTCATATTCCATACCTATGACAAAAAAACAATCAATGTTCGATTAAAGTATGAAAACAAATATTTTTATCCACACGGCGGTTATCTTTGCCGCGCTTTCCTGCCTTTTCGGATGTACTAATCCTGAAATTGAAATACGTAAAGGCATTGAGATACAGATACGTCCTTCTACTATATTATCTGGATTCACCCCTTTAAAATCCGATAATTTCGAGATGCGTTCCGACAGCCATCTTAGAATAACGTGCCTTATTTATGATGGCAACGGTAAATTGGCATATCAAGAGCAGACTCTATTGGGTAATTTTAATCAAGACATTACCTTTCATACAACATTGAACGAAGGAACATATACGGTTGTAGCCTTGGCTACGTGTATCCAAGGGACATTATCATCACCAACAGACGAAGCATATTCAATCTCTGGTACAGAATCCTTGGAGCAACTACGCATAGAGCAGCAAGCAAAGAGTGGTTTTAGCAACACTTCAGTTTGGAGCGTGATGGGGTACGCATCTCAGGCAGTCTCTTTTGACGATTCGCAAGTAATATTGAATATGAAGCCAGCGACCTCTCTTGTTTATATGTACTGGCAAGGTATTCATGCGCATGACAGCGATGCCACTACTGTCGTATATAGTAAATATTCCGCCAAAGCTACAGACTACTGGGGAAATAACGAATATTCTTGGACAATCACCATTGAAAAGGACGGTAATAGCTCCACTGATGTCATTGTTAAGGATTTATCTCCATATCTGTATAAAAAAGGATTTACTTCTGATGAGGGCTGCAATATTTTTAAAGGAAAAATCAAAGGGAATACTCTAACAATAGCAAAAGGACAGGAAACGGGAGTCAGCGTTGACAAAGTTCCTATTCGGCTTTATGGACTTGAAAATGACGACATAACTGATATATATTTTCGCATTGATAAAGGAAAACTAGTAACTACAACCGCGTTTGGGGTTTACATCTCGGGTGATAATCATGGATGGTATGATTTCTTTAATCCAGATGTGGTTTTCACTAAAGAGTCACCAGCTGACATTGTTTTCACTAATGGGTCTTCGGTTGGTATAGATTCATATGGGATTATTTATCATTCTAATGATATCATGAAATTTGATGATAATGGATTACCTATCTATTCGACATCATTGAGCTCAACAGAGAACAATGGGGCTTGGGTCTCTCCGGAGGATTATACTTCGACTAATGTTTATGGTGTGTATAATCTTTTCCCTGGTAAGTCCATTGGACTATTTGCAAGGACGTTTTCAGGAAATACCCGTACCGACTACTCCGAGCAAACGTTCACATTGAATTCGGGACATCAATATGTATTCGATTTCGATTGCGCTGCATTCAAGTTGACACCTTATGAAGGCATACTTGGTACCAGAGCTTCAATTTGTGATTTCTCAACATATGAAGATCGGCCACAGGCCTGTCATCAGTTGGATCTTATCAAGAGCAATTAAATAATTGAAACAGTACACAACATACTTTACGTTCCTCATCTTGACTTTCTGTGCTTCTTCCTGTACGGAGAAGGATCATTTCATTGAGACTGGACCTTCCATTGCCCCGAATACCGGGGCGATGGAAGAGAACATGGCGCAGGACAAGTGGATATACCAAGAGATGAAACTGAATTATTTCTGGTCGGACAAGATGAAGGACTCGTCCGATTATGATTATTCCTTGCCCCCCGACCAGTTCTTCAAGACTTTGATTGTGGATGAAGACAGGTTTTCCTATTGTTATCCCAACGAAGACTATCACCCCAGGACAAAAGGCCAGAATCTGAATGAGTCCGTCAAGTTGGACAGCATCTATGTCATCGGAGATAAAAGAGTAGGCTATTTCTATTATTCCGGTTTTGAGACGGAAGCGGATGTCACGGATGTGGTTCTTAAAATGTCTGGTGTGGATGACTTGATCATCGATGTCAGAAACAATCCCGGAGGGTATGTCGCGACATGTATCTATTTGTCATCCCTTGTCGCCCCAAAGGAAGCAAGAGGAAAACTATTCTGCTCATATATGTACAACGACCGTTTGAACAAATTATATCAGAAGGAGACTGGGCTTGATTACCGTTGCTCTTATTTCAGGAATGACGCTATTGCGGCTAACCGTTCGCTGAACTTGAGCAGAGTTTACATATTGACAGGCCATCGCAGTGCCTCATGCAGCGAATTGCTGATCAATTGTCTTAGGCCTTACATGACTGTCATCGTTATAGGCCAGACAACAACCGGAAAAGATGTTGGAATGCACCCTCTGTCGAGCCGTTATTGCAAATATGTCCTTATGCCGATCACGTTTAGGACATACAATGCGGCTGGTGTTCCAGTTCCCGTGACAGGAATTGTTCCTGACATCCTATATGAAGAGGACTCTATCTCTGGCAAGATCGGTGATGTCAATGAGACACTGCTCGGGCGTGCCATTGAAGAAATAACTAAAACAAACAATATCAAATGAAACTTTACAAAGCAATTTGCCTGACTGCATTTATGTTTTCAGGAATCTCATTATTCTCTCAGAATCAGACTATAACATTGAAAGATGGAACAGTTTATGAGGGATATATCTCAAATCAGGATTACACTTCTGGGCAAGGAAAGATTTCCTATTTCAGAATGACCAAAACCTTCCTTTCTGATGATATTCAAGGAAAAAGAACTGAAAAGAAGGAGTTTGGAAATTTGTCAAAAGAATGGCAGGATTGGGCTATAGAGAATAACAAGGTAGAAACAGTCGGGAAAGACAGGTTTGTTTCTCTTACGAATATGACAGTCAAAGGTCAATCAAGAGACTATTACATCCTGGTCAACGGTGCGAAATATCTGACGGCCTTTACAATCTCAGAAGGAACCGAGCCATGCAAAATGTCCGATATAGCGAGCATCAGAAAGCCAGAACGTGACAACACCTTGCTTACTGATATTGATGACATTGTGCAAACGGACAACGCCACATATACCGGTATCATTCTTGAGCAGATCCCGGGAGTGAGCTTCACTGTCTGGAATAAATCTGACCATACTGTGCATCGGGTGGATTACGCTGATGTTCGTTCAGTGGGTAAAAGCCGTTTCAATAAGGATTATAGTATATGGGACCAGACCCCATACCTTGATCGTATTAATCTAAAGAATATGACTACGGAAAATGGCCTAGTCATTGAGAACGGTTTTGGGCATGACGCTGATGTTCTATTTGCGGAAAAGAACGGGAATGGCATGGACACTCGTCAATATAAGTATGAAGATATCGTCTCCATTGAACGGTCTCGTAACCCTGAATACACACCGATATATGATATTGTCATGAATGAAGGAGAGTCCAGAATCAATCGTGACAGCACTCTGCTCAAAGTGGAGACGATTCAATTGATGAGCAAGGATTCCGGCAAATTCTTCGTCATAGACCCAGAGAAGATGGGACTTGTGGCAAAAGTAAACACGAAGGATGTGTTCATCGAAACAAACACTCCTGGCATTTCCGACATTTATATCGCCAAGGCTTTGCTTCTTAAGAATATGCCCGTCTCAATGCTTCCTTCAAAAGATAAGCAAGATGTACAGCCATCTGAGAAAAAGCCGAAGCTTAACAAGAAGAAGGATAAAGCGGAGAAAACAATCGACTTGTTTGGCTACACATACACGAGTCTTTTCGAGTCCGAAATTGACGCCGAGTCCATCACCAGCATAAACGGAACCACAAAAATCAGTTTCACCCTTCCGGAGCCAGGTCTCTATTTCATCTACCTGAGAAGAAACGGAACATGCTGGGCTGTAGATTATAAGCCGTAGTCAAAGTTAAGGATGTTGCCGGAGTGTTCCGCTGCTGTCTATGGTTGATGCTTGAATGTTTAGAAGTTGCGTCCGACACGTATTCTAGGATAATAATATGAAGCTGCTACGTTATTTAATACTAATGTTTGTACTGATCCTGTCATCGTGCGTTAAGAGTGAGATATGTTCGACCTTTTATGGAGAAGTGGTTGTCACTCCGGATCATGTATGGGATGGAGTTGAAGTAATCATGAAAATAGTTCCGCTGGATTTGGGAAATGGCGTAAGTGTGTCATCTGAATCTACAATTAACGGAAAAAACGTCATCAGGTCAATAACCTACTATTTGGATGGTGAGGAGATTGCCTCATCTTCTGATGCGAACGCAGATTATGCGGCCAAAAGTGTTATTCAAGATGTATTATACGGAAAGCATGTGATTACAGCCGAATTTATCCCTAATAAAGGGGTAAAGATTGAGGGTTTTATAAAATCGGCAGAGATTTACAGTTTTATTCCACCAACGTATTAGAATTAAGCGAAGGCCCATTTTATGACTCACCAATAAATGAATGATACATAATTAACAGGGGCCAAGCATGGCTTTCGGTGGACATAACTTGGTTTAGGGGCTGTTTTGTCCGCCGAAATCGGTTTCTGACGGACAAACAGCGTGGGAGTTTTCCGGTTGGTACAGAAGAGGATGCTTTGGTGTACGAATAAGGAAAAAAGAGTAATTTGGTACTTGGATGGACACCCTGGTGTACCATTTAGTGTGAGTGTGTTGTTACTTGTGTATCACAATAAAAAACAAAATGTACGACAACAAGATTTTAGGTGCAATAGTCGGTGACATTGTTGGTTCTACAAGAAAATGGAAGAATGCCAAGACTGAAGGTTTTGAGTTATTGCCTGCCGGTAGTCGTTTTACCGATGATACTGTGATGACTTTAGCCGTTGCCGAGTGGTTGATGATTGACCCGACACATAGCAAAAGCAGACTTGTTGATTGCATGCAACGTTTGGGGCGCAAGTATCCAGATGCGGGTTATGGAGGGATGTTTCGCAAATGGATCGCAACCGAGAATCCAAAACCATATAACAGTTTCGGTAACGGCTCGGCAATGCGTGTGAGCCCTGTTGGCTTATATGCAAATTCGATGGAGGAAGCGTTAGAGTTGGCTCGCATAACAGCATCGGTCAGCCACAACCATCCGGAGGGTATTAAAGGAGCGCAAGCCATAGCCGCTGGTGTCTATCTGAAACGAACAGAAACGTTTGATGTTGATGGTAAAATAAAGCGATTTGTAGAGCACGGCTTTGGATACAATCTTGATGACGATTTAAGAGGTATACGTAAGGACTACACCTTTGATGCAACTTGTCAAGGTTGTGTCCCTATTGCTATCATGGCATACTTGCAGGAACCATATAGTGCCGAGAAGGCTATCAGATTGGCTATCTCGATGGGAGGCGATTCTGATACCATCGGGGCGATGACAGCTTCAATTGCCGCCACCGAAAGACCGCATACGTATAGCAGTGCAAGTCTTTCTTCGGAGATTGAGGATAAGTGCAGAGAACTCCTTCCTCCAGATTTGTTAGACATCAATGATCGATTCATGGCTTTCGTAAACCGTCCGCTCAATCAGTCATATGAGGTTTGTGCTTGTAGTGGAGGAATTATCTATGCCGGAGAATATCCTGGCGATAAGGATGATGAGATTGCCAAACGTAAGATCGCACGGATGCGCCACTTCGGTATTCGTCATTTCATCGACCTTACAGAAGAGGGCGAACTATGCCCATATAACCAATTACTGCCGAAAGGCACAACTTACACTCGTTTCCCGATACAGAATTGTGGTGCACCGAGGAGTATAGAGGATGTCCAGCGCTTGTTGCTGCGTGTTGAAGAACTCAAGAAGTTGGATGGCTACATCTATCTGCATTGTCGGGACGGCGTAGGTCGTACAGGGACAATTGTGGCTTGTTGCATAGCTCAAAATTTGGATGCTCCCGATTTAAAGAACACATTGGAGGTGCTTCGTAGAAACTTCTCGGAAATGCCTAAATCCACTTATAGAAAAACTCCAGAAACTAAAGATCAAATCAACTTCATTGAGCGATTTATAAAAAACATTGCGTCGTATAAGGATGAGATGGCAACCCGTGTTGTTGATTCTATTCGCGGATGTATGATGGCTGGTGCCGCAGGTGACGCACTCGGCTACGAGGTGGAGTTTATGAGCCGACGAGACATTCTTTCTCGCTTCGGTGAGAATGGCATCACAAAGTTTGTTCTTGATGGCAATGGTAAGGCTACAATAAGTGATGACACGCAGATGACACTCTTCACAGCTAATGGCCTGCTTATGGGGCTTACTCGAGGTTATATGAGAGGTATTGGCGGCATACCGGAAAAGTATGTTGACGGTGCGTATCTTGATTGGTATTACACGCAGACAGGAAAGAAAAGAGAAATACTGATTGATGATTGGCATTTCACTTGGATTCGCGACCTGCCGGAAATGGCTAAATTTCGAGACCCCGAAAAAACATGTTTGAATGCCTGTGAAAAGATATTCCGACGAGAAGAAGTGCACAATGACAGTAAAGGTTGCGGAGGTATTGTACGTGTGGCTCCTATGGCCTTACTCGATGCTGGATATGCTTCAAGAAAGGAAAAAAGAGTTGCCGAGGCTGGTGGTGAGATTGCCGAGTGTACTCATAAACACCCTCTCGGTTTCTTGCCGGCATCGTTACTTTCTGTGCTGCTCTACAAGGTTGTGCCCATGTCGGTAAAACAGGTTAAGGAAGATATTGGCCGTATTGTTTCTGAGACGCTGAACATCCTTGATGTTATTTATAAAGACAAGTACACCAACAGCAAACGCCACCTTGAAAAGTTGACCGAGAAAGCTATGCGTCTAGCACATTCAAACATGTCAGACGCCGATGCAATTCGTAAACTTGGTGAAGGTTGGGCTGCTGAGGAGACTTGGGCTATCGCTCTCTATTGCGCTGTCCGTCATATTGATAGTGTGGAAGATGCGATCGTTGCATCGGTCAACCATGGTGGCAAGAGCGATTCAACAGGATCAGTATGTGGGAATATCATGGGAGCGATTTATGGATATGAGCATTTAAGAAGCCGTAATATATTCTGCCCAGAAGGAAAAGAATTGGAAGATACGCTTGAGTTGTCTGAGATCATCCTTGCCCTTGCCAATGATCTGTCAACGGGATGTATAATCAGTGAGTTCGATCCTATTGACACGCCTGAAAAGCGGCAATGGTACGAGATATATTGTGAGATAAAGCCTGCTGGTATCGGTTCTAAATAATGTATTGTAATAAATGGGTTTGGAACAAGATGAATAGGAGGTATCAGTTAATACAAACAGTTAGGCGTGGATTATTTAGCGAAGTATGGCACGCAAAAGATCTCGCGACCGGCATTGACGTGGCCATCAAAATCTACATCGCCTTGGATGAAAAGGGTGTTCAAGAATTTAAGGAGGAGTTTTTGCTAACATATTCGCTTAATCATCCTAATCTTTTGCACACCGACTATTTTGATATTAGCGACAATCGCCCATATCTTGTTATGCAGTATTGTCCAAATACCGCATCAGTCATCTCGAATATGGCGGTGCGTCTTCCGCCACCATGCCTATTGGCAGATTCTCATATTCCTCATCAAGAATCAAGGTGATACCTAACGCTTTCTCTAGTTTGGAGAGTGTGTCGAGAGACATATTCTCCTTCCCTTTCAGAATCTTCGAGATGTATTGCAGTGTGCAGTTCATACGCTCCGCCAAGGCTTTCTGCATCAGTCCCAAAAGCTTCATACGCAATAATACCTTTACCGCAATCTTTGTGAATGATGTAACCATGCCCAGTTGACACGTCTCCATTGAGCTTCCTCGCGCCACATTGACGGAGTTTCGCTCTGGTTATTCGTCAAGAACTCAAGTGTTTTCTGTTTCATAAATCGACCTCCTTGCCGTTGTTGAATCTCTGATAAGAAATCTATGACATTTGCGAATGTTAATAACAATATCAGAATTATACAACTGTCAGTTGTGTCTCCTGAAAAGCACATCAATCTACTCACCCAAGAGTGAGTTTTCTCCGGCCAAACATATCTTTCGGTGGACAAAACTTGATTCATTATCGGTTTGTCCACCGAAATCCGCATTTGAGTGGACATGAGCGCCGGTAAAGCACAGATGCCGGAGACAATGAGATGTTCATACGCTCCGAATAATTATCCCTTATAAATCTTATTATTGAATTTTACTTATTGATATTCAAAATATAATCACTATTTTTGCACGTAATCTTTATTATATGATTATGTGCAATAACAATGAGTATATAAAAAGAATGACTACCTATATAGGTGCAGTTATAAATGAAGATGTTGTAGCGAAACCAGTATGCAAAAGCGTGCTGGATTTATTACCGATGTCCATTGTTGGTAACTTTAAGTTGTACCATGGGCAAATATTGGGAAAGAATCTCATTTTTGTCTATATTGAAGATGCTGACATGATAACACCTGTTATGACGAAGAAACAATTGGATATCATTCAAAAGAGAACAGGGATAATAACGGTTCTTGTGCCTAAGCATCTGCATTCTTATAATGTGGGTAGGTTGATTGCTCAAAAAGTGAATTTCGTAATTCCTGACAAACAGATGTTTATTCCATCACTTTTGCTTGATTTGAAGAATGACAAAGTAATTGATGGTGACATTAAAGATTCCATTACACCGATGACGCAATGCCTGTTGCTTTACCATTTGGAAGTGGAATCCATATCGGGAAAGACCAGCTATGAACTTGCGGATAAGCTCTCGGTATCATACGCTTCAATCAATCGGGCGTTAAGGTGGCTTGTCACCAAAGACCTAATTAAGCAGGAGGGAGTAAAGACCAAGACTGTACAGATTGAGTTAAGTGGCAGGGAACTTTGGGACAAAGCATTGCCGATGTTGGTTTCTCCAATTGAGCAAATTTATTATACGGATGCACCACTTGAAGGACAAATGATAAGTGGAGTTAATGCCTTGGCTTCCTATACTATGCTCAATGAAGAACCAAAGCAGTGTTGCGCCATCTCTAAAAAAGACTTAAAAGTTTTGAATATTCCAACAGATAAACAGTTTGGACAGAACGAAATACAAGTATGGAAGTATAATCCGCGAATGTTTAGCGTGTCTGGAGCGGTTGATAGATTATCGCTTTATCTTTCATTGATAAATAATGAAGACGAACGAATACAAATTGAGTTGGAACGATTAATAAATGAAATGTCATGGTAAGAGGAATAGGCACATTCAAGCGCTTCTTCAAAGGTTTTGAGGACAACTATGTTATAATCGGCGGTACGGCATGTGAAATCCATGAGGATTTGTATGCCCAAGTGCCTCGCGCGACTAAGGATATAGACATCATCTTGATAGTCGAGGCTTTGTCTGTTGAGTTTGTCCTTAAATTCTGGGAATTCGTGAAAAGTGGCAATTATGAACGACGTAACAAGGGAATAAATGAAAATGCTGAACCAAAACATGAATATTTTCGCTTCATGAAGCCATCCAATCTTGATTTTCCATATCAAGTTGAACTCTTCTCCCGTAGTCTTGGCTTGATGAATTTTCCGGAGGAAGCTCGTATTACACCGATTCCTGTAGATGAGGATCTTTCAAGTTTATCGGCGATACTCATGGATGATGACTATTATCGTTTTACGATAGAACATAGCTTGCAAGAAGATGATGTGCATATAGCCAACATAGAGAGTCTTATCTGCTTGAAGAGTAAAGCTTTCTTGGATTTGAGTCAAAGAAAAGCCAAGGGCGAGAGCGTGGATAGCAAGCATATAGCAAAGCACAAGAAAGATGTCTTTCGTCTCGCAGCGATGCTTACTCCAACAAACAGATATGAATTGCCTGAAACTTTAAAAGCAGATGTTGGTAGTTTTTGTACTGCCATCATGCAGGAATTGCCCAATGCCGATTTCATCAAGTCGGCAGGACTTGGCAATGTGACGAGTCAACAAATTGTCGAACAACTTAAGAAATCAATGTTGTAGTTATGGTAAAGATACAATATGCTTCAGATTTACATTTGGAGTTTATAGAGAATACTCGCTACTTGGAGAATAATCCGATTCAACCTGTAGCTGACATCTTGATGTTGGCAGGTGATACTAGCTATTTTGGGGATGAAAGTTTTCTCAAACATCCTTTCTGGGATTGGGCTTCGAAGAATTTTAAGCAAGTGATAGTAATACCTGGCAATCATGAGTTTTACAAAGGATATGACCTCGGACAGCTCTATGAAGGTTGGTGTTTGGGCATACGTCCTAATGTGAAATGTTATTATAATGCAGTAGTTCATCTATCGGAAGATACAGACCTTATCGTCTCAACACTTTGGGGGCATATTGAACCTAAGGATGCTTTTGCAACAGAGCGTATGGTTAATGACTTCTATCGTATTAAGGTTGGTGGTGGTGTGATAAATAGTGAGCGATTTAATCAAGAGCACGAGAAATGCCGTACTTTCATCGAAAGAGCAGTTGCCGAAAGTCATGCTCAACACATCGTGGTGGCAACCCATCATGTACCATCGTATGAGTTGGTATCACCTGATTTCATAGGAAGTCCGATAAACGGAGCCTTCACTGCAGAACTTGGAAACTTCATCGCTTATAGTCGCATAAACTATTGGATATATGGTCATCCCCATCAAAACATAGATAAAGTGATAGGAAATACTCACTGTGTTTCGAACCAACTTGGCTATGTGAGTCATGGAGAGGCTGATACTTTTAATTCAAAAAGTTTATAATTCTATAGTTATCAAGCGAAAAGTTGGTAACACAAAATTATAAAGAACTTTACGATGCAGATAATGGTGATAGTGTTCAATGAATGATATTCAAAAGAATTATAATCAACTGCTTATTCGGTATGATGAGATTCTGAAAGAGAATGAGTCATTAAAAGCATTGCTCCGCTCTCATGGCATCTATTATGCGGGGGATATGCTTGAGCAAATAAGAGACAACCCATATTCCTGTTTGTCTGTTCCCGCAATAAACTTATCGCTTGATGATAGGGTGAGACTCTTCCAATCCTATTTCAAAGGACGGGAAGATGCTCGTAGGTGGTTCAGCAAGGCGACAGAAAAGAGTGGCTACCAACCGGTTTGTAAAAATGAATGGCGACAGAACATATGTGACAAGAAGAGACAGAAGTGCGCCGATTGTCCCAATACAGTGTGACTATCATCGTGAGTTTAACATTAAATTGTATAATTAATCCATAGTTCTTATTGTAATAAGTTGGGGAACAATTAAATATCCCCGCTTTTTCCCTTGTATATTCAAATTATTATTTATACATTTGTATAAGTAATACAATAGATATGGCAAGACTCACAAAAGCGGACAG
>OIXL01000228.1_pt1 | contig 31485 bp, 31 predicted proteins | sample 1587761 | NCBI WGS metagenome assembly OIXL01 (sample SAMN03283246) | human gut metagenome | biome: human-associated habitat; material: feces | host: Homo sapiens | place: Peru | collected 2012 | reverse complement strand
CTTATCGCGGTCGCAGCGGCTGCCGCACTTACAGCAACTTCTGCTTTCGCAGAAATCACATTCGGAGCATGGCTTCGTGTTCTTGCTTCTCCAGTAGCACACAACGGCGAAGACGCAATGGTTGGCGTTGCAAACTCATGGGGATGGGGCGCACGTACAGCTCGTATCAACATCAACGGAACTTCCGAGGACGGAAAGGCCGGATTCGTAATGGGCGTTTACAACGACTTTGAGAGCGGACTCGGAGATGGCGATGACGCTTACCTTTGGGTTAAGCCTGTTGACACTGTAAAAGTTTCTGTAGGTAAGTTCGACTCACCTACAAACGGACTCCGTGGCGACTTCACTTACGGCTCATGGAACTGGCTCAGACCGGGCAACTGGGTTTATGAGGGTGAAGGACTTACATTCGACGGAATCTGGAGAAGCGGACTTATGGTAGAGGCTGACCCAATGGACGGACTCCACGCATTCGCAGTTATCCCTATGTCTGCTAGCTACAAGAGCGCAGAGGAAGTTTACCGCAACATCCAGGTTGGATTCGGATATGCAATCGAGGGCGTAGGTAAGCTCAAGGCACAGTTCATCGGTGACTACACCTACTCACAGAAAGATAACAAACTTGGAGATTGGAAAATCAATGATGATGGTGAAATTGTACGTGGTGATACAAAATATAAAGTTGATGGAAAGAAAGACGAGGATGCAACAACAGGACAGATTGGCGTTGCATTCGACATCACAGCAATCGAGAACCTTTATGTAACTGTAGGTGCACGCTTCGGAATCGCAGACAAAGATGTTGTTGCAATAACTCGTGATGATCACAACTACCTCAAGATGGCATTCACAGCAGGTGCTTCTTACCAGGTTTCTGAGACAATGAAGTTCTCTGTAGACGGTGGATACAAGCAGTTCCAGAACAAGTTCAATGCTGATGATGACAGCCTCTTCTCCGTAGGAGCTGGCGTAGACTTCACTGTAATGGACGGACTTGCAGCAGTTGCTGACGTTCGCTACATGAGCAATATGTACGGAAAGGCTGGCGATGAAGGTGCAATCAGCTTCCTCGTTGGAGTTAACAAGTCTGTATCAAGCAACGGCTCTCTCGGAATCGGATTCCAGGGCGCAACAAACGGCTGTGGATTTAACTGGGATAATGGTAGCAAAGGAATTATCTCTGGCAAGTCTTTCACAGCTGGCGAAGCTAATGGCGACAGCGACCAGTTTGTTTGGGCAATCCCAGTATCTGTAAGCGTTTGGTTCTAGGCAATCGCGCGTAGCGCGAATGCTGGCGAGTTTGCAAGGCAAACTCGGTCAATCTGCTAGTTTGCCTTGCAAGCTAGCGGTGGTACTAACCAGAGCATAGGCCTCCCGAAAGGGAGGTTTTTTTGTGTTTAAATGGGGAATACAATGTTCCCTGTTATTATCTGACTTGCTCCTGCGATGCTTCTGAAAGATACTCAGTTGATAATCTATTTCAGTTTTATAAAGCAAATGCTGTCCTGTTTATGGTTAAAAAATCCTTTTCCTGTAATGCATTATTGAATATATGTTTATTATAGTATACATTATAGTTATGTATCAAATTTTTAAAACGGAAAACTACTTAAAGTGGTTCAAGAAACTGCGCGACAACACGGCAAAATATGCAATCATTTTAAGAATAGAACGTCTTAAAAACGGCAACTTCGGCGATTCTAAAAGCGTGGGTGAAAAAGTTTTTGAATTGCGAATTGATACTGGAAAAGGATATAGAGTTTATTTTACAAATAAAGATAAGGAAATTATTATTCTTTTAGTCGGAGGAAACAAATCCACGCAAGAAACTGATATACAGAAGGCTAAGGAATTGGCAAAGGAGGTCTGAATCATGGAAAAAATAAAGCTTACAGCTTACGACGCGGCTGAATTTTTGGGCACAGAGAAACTTCAGAAAGGCTACCTTGACTATGTGGCGAAAGAAGGCACGCCGGAAGAGCTAATTGAAGCAATAAAGACAGTCGCAAGGGCAAAAGGAATGTCCAAGACCGCAAAGGAAACTGGAATTTCCCGCAGCGGACTTTACAAAGCCCTATCTCCAGACGGAAACCCGACAATAGACACATTGATTAAAATTGCAAAGTCAATAGGATACAATCTGAATATCTCCTTTTCTCCAATAAAGACAAACTGCTGATAGCTCCGAGCTTCTTGCAGAGAAATTTGCAGTACAACAAGACACAGTTTTTGCATAAAATATTTTTTTTACGGCAATAAAGTACATAGAATATGCAAGGAGGCTCTATGTATTTTATCAAGCCGGTAGAGGAACTAAGGTTTACAGATGATTTTATGTTCAGCTATGTAATGAGAAACAAGGATATTTGCCGCGAGGTTATAAGAAGGCTGCTTAAAATCGAGGCAAGGGAAATAAAATATCCTGAGGCACAGAAGACAATAGCTCCAATTTACAGCGGAAAGGGCATAAGGCTGGATGTCTACACAGAAACTCCAGACGAAGTGGTTGACATTGAGATGCAGTCTGGGAGCTACATCGCAATTCCTCAGAGAATGCGTTATTACCAGTCCATACTAGACTCAGACAGCCTGCTGAAGGGATCTTCGTATGCAATGCTTAAGAAAAGCTATGTTGTGTTCCTGTGCCTAGATGATTCTTTGGAGCGTAGTCTTCCAGTGTATACTTATTGTCAAAAAAACCTCCCTTTCGGGAGGCCTATGCTCTGGTTAGTACCACCGCTAGCTTGCAAGGCAAACTAGCAGAGGTAAAACGAAGCCAGCTTTGTTTTATCGACTAGAAGAAAACGCTTAATCCTACAGGAATTGCCCATACGAAGTCATCATTTTCGACCGCAGGAATTCCTGTGTCAGCCTGTACAAGACCGCAACCATTTGTTGAGCCTTGGAAACCAGCCTGAAGGCTTGCATTTCCACCAACTGATTTAACAACACCAGCAAGGAATGCAACTGAACCGTCGTCCTTATCCTTTCCGTATCCAACGTTCTTATAACGAACATCGGCATTCAATGTAAGGCCATCCATGATTACATAGTCTACACCTGCTCCGATTTGAAATGCATTGTCTTTATTTCCAAGCCAGTCGCATTTGTCCATATACTTGACATAGCCACCAGAAACAGAGAATTTCATAGCGTCAGAAACCTGGTAAGAAGCTCCAGCTGTGAACTTCATCTTTTCGTGCCACTCACCCATCTCTTTGTCTGCAATATCGAAGAAAGCACCTACTGTTACATAGAGATTCTCAATTGCATTAAGGTCGAATGCAACGTTTACAGTTCCAGTCTGATTGTATTTTTTGCCTTCAACAGTTTTTTCATCATCAGCACCGAAGAAACCAGCTTTAAGTGTACCAACTCCTTCAATTGAGTAAGATGCCATATACGCTGCATTCTTGAATACATCAGCGGCTGTGTTTTTTGCATCTTCAGTTCCTGTTTTTGCTACATATCCATTATTGTTTCCGCCCCATTTTGCGTTCATTACAGGAAGCTGAACTAACACAACAAGATTGTCAATAGGTGTTATTCTTGCCATAAGACCATCTTTGTGGCTTCCTTTGAAAGTAAGACCTTCATCCTCTACAATCCAGTTGTAAGGTCTGAGCCAGTTCCATGAGCCGTAGCAGAAGTCGCCGCGGAATCCAGTTTCGCCACCATCGAATTTACCAATAGAGAGCTGAATCTGGTCGATTGGCTTCACCCAAAGATAACCATTATCACCAATACGAATATTGTCGTCATGGCCCCAAATTTCATCGTTTTCAAAATAGAAATCAAGTTTAAAACCTGCTTTTCCATCTTCAGAAGTTCCAGCTGCATTCAAACGTGCAGGACGAACTCCACCCCAAGAGTTTGTAGTTCCCATTACAACGTCTTCTCCGTTAGAACCAACACCAGTAATAACGCGAAGCCATGCTCCGAATGTGATTTCTGCGAAAGCAGAAGTTGCTGTAAGTGCGGCAGCCGCTGCGACCGCGATAAGAGTCTTTTTCATCTCTTAGCCTCCTTATTTTTTGCGATACCATACGATATCATATCGTTATTCTACCCCAAGAAAATCTATAAGTCAACAAAAAAATTAAATTTTTGTAACCTTTAGAACTGCCTACGGTTTGTAGAATCAACGCTATATTTTCGGCAAATTCCGCGGAATTCTTTAGCGGAATCTACGGCTTGCTACCCATTGGCAAGTTTTTTCACCTGCTCCAACGAAAGTCCAGTGCACTTTGCAACCACTTCCGGCGCAATCTTTTCCGCAAGCAGTTTTTTTGCAGTTTCCTTTGCAGCTTCTTTTGCAGTTTCCTTTGCAGTTTCTTCAACTTTTTCAACTGCCATTTTCTTGGCTTCTTTTTCTATATCTGCCCTCATAGCATTAACTCTGTCTTCGACCATTTCCTTTGCTATGATTTTTGCAAGCTGCTCGGATTTTTCTTTTACCTGGATTCGCATTTCCTGTTCCCACGTCATAAACCTATGCCTCCATTGCGCATTTGTCTTGGCGTACCTCACTTTTTGCTCAAGCTGGTCTGTAAAGTCCGAGGCCGCATTCAGTCCGTTAAGGAATTTAAAGAATTCCCTTAGGCTTTCCGTGGGCATTTTATCATATTTTGAAGCGTTAAAGAAGACTTTGTGAGTTCCGTCATTTAATAAAACTTCAGAATCCTGCTTGCAAACCTGATGAAAATCATATACGGGAAGTCCGTTGCCAAAGGCATCTTCCATGCACAGAAAAATCACGTAGCTTTCATTAAGCTCGCTGTAATCCGCGCCGGAAACAAGGCTGTCAACGTCCATAAGACCTTGGTAATACCTTGCGCGCTTGGCAAGATTCGTTCTGTTTGTAGTCTGAATTTCAATATCAAAGCAGCGTCCTGTTCCGTCCTTTACATAGACATCAAACCGGATTCCTTTTGAATCGTAGTCAACTTTAAAGCTTCGTTCAGCCACAGGAATTTCAATCCGTTCAATTTTTATGTTCAGCAGAAGTTCCAAAAGCTCCTTGCACAAGTCCGGGTTTGCCGTCATGACTTTGCAAAAGATAAAGTTGTCAGCCAGTGTCGCTCGTTCCCATTTTTCCGCGGGAGTCAGTTCATGCATTTCTTCCATAAATCCTCCGCATATTTAATTGCAGAAAATTATCAAAAAAATGCAGATTAAATGGGAAAATTAGTTTTTTAGCAAGGCAAGAATTATTGTTGAGGCGGCAAGCAATATCAAAAACACAGCATTTCTTCTTGCCTTTGTTTTTATTTTCAACAGTTGTGCGCTCTTTCAGTTTTTTAATTTCCGATTTTCCATCTGTTGCCTTCGCGGACAAACCGTTTGGCGTTCACTTCGATTACACGGCCGTCTTCTCCAAGCATTTTTACCATGGAAGTTATTGGGTTCACTTCAATTACGCGGAAATTTGTATCGTCGTAAAAAAGTCTTATGCCTTCGTTCGGGAGCTTTTTGCGCGCCTCGGAATACCAGTCGTACTCATAGCTAAGGCAGCACAAAAGTCGTCCGCACTGTCCGCTGATTTTCATGGAATTCAGGCTTAGGTTTTGTTCCTTTGCCATTTTTATGCTTACAGGCCGGAGTTTGTCGCTTATGCTGTTGCAGCAGTAAGGCCGTCCGCACACTCCAAGCCCTCCTGTAATTCGGCATTCGTCGCGCACTCCAATCTGGCGCAGTTCAATTCGCATTTTAAAGATTGAAACAAGGTCTTTTACAAGCTCGCGGAAGTCAACCCTGTTATCGCTGGAAAAGAAGAACAAGGCTTTTTGCTCGCCCACAAGAAAATGCACGGAAATAAGTTTCATGTCCAGATGATGATGCTCTACTTTTTCACGGAATACTTTGAATGCGGACTTTTCAGTTTCTGCAAGTGAAGAAGCTTTTTCAAGGTCGTCATTGTTTGCCTTGCGCGCAATCTGCACAACGTCGCCCGGCTTTATTCCAACGGGAACTTTTGAAATTCCAAGGTTTTCTGCAAGGTCAAGCCCGTAGCGTGTGGGAACAATCACTTTGTCGCCGTCGTTCAGCTTTCCGCCGGAAAACGTGGCGTAAATTCCTTCAAATGAATACACCAGCTTAAGCTTGTAAAGTTCTTTGGGAAAAACAAAATTCCTTGAGTCAGTGCTTTCTGATTCCTGCGAGTCTTCAAGAGAGGCAAGATCTTCATTTTCTTCATATATATCGCTTTCAAAAATATCAGACATAAAAACTCCAATTGTCTTAGTTTATCAATTATGACGCCATAAGGTCTACAAGCAGGCCGCTGATTTCGTTTACCCGGGCAAGCATTGCGAACGCTTCCCTGTGCGAACTTAAAAGCCAGTTTGCCATTTCGTCCAGTTTCTGATTTATGACCACAATCTTGAACTGCGGATCAAGCGGCTTTCCTTTTCTTGTGAATCCGCGCCGTTCTCTTTTTTTTACTTCAAAGTTGTTTTTTGCAAGGTATCTTAAAAACTGTGACACTTTTTTTCTGTAGTCAGCGAATTCTTCCGGCGTCTGCTTTTCCTTTAGGCGGTCCGCCGCCATGTCGGCCTGATCTTTTAAATAAATTGCAGCGTCTTCCGTGTCCAGCCCCGCAATTTCCTTAGGGAAGCCGTCTTTTTGCAGAGCGAATTCTTCCCGGGCCTTTTCCATTGCGCTGGAAAAAAGTTTCCGCCTTGTTTTGTCTGTTTTCTGGGATTTTTCGTCTTTTTGGGCTTTTTGAGCCTGAGCATTCGCTATGGAAGCTGCTGCGGAAAAATACAGGCTTGAAGATGTGCCTTCAACTTCCATTTTAAATCCTTATGGACATTGAAGAAATCGCCTTCATGTTTTCCTGCCGTGAAACTGCGGATGCAAATTCCGCGCTGTCTGAAAGTGAAATGCAGTGGCCGTGCAAAACAACATTTTCTTCTGAAACAAGTTTTTTTGTCTGCAAGTCTCCAATCACCACGCTTGAAGAAAGGAGCTTTATAAAGTCCGGCGCAACAATGTCGCCCAGAACTATTCCGCCTATGACCGTTATGGATTTTGCTTTTATGTTTCCGCGGATTCTGGCATTTTCACCGATTATAACATTTCCGGTGGCTTCTATATTTCCGTCAATATCGCCGTCAATACGGGCAAATCCGTTTATATTGACATCGCCTTTTACAGAAGAGCCTGTGCCAAGGATGCTGTTAATGGAAATATTGTCGTTAAAAATAGCCATATTATTTTACGTTGATGTATTTTGCAGGATCTACTACGTCTGAACCGATGTGGACTTCGTAATGAAGGTGCGGTCCTGTTGTGATTCCTGTGTTTCCGATTGTTCCAATTATCTGACGCTGGGCGACCATATCGCCTTTTTTTACGCGGGTTGTGCCAAGATGTGCATACCGTGTGTAAATTCCGTGCTTGTGCTTGATTATTACATTGAGACCAAAACTGTCATCGTAGGCAACTGTAACAACCTGGCCGTTTGCAGTTGCAATAACAGGATCTCCTTGTCTCCAAGTACTAAAATCAAGCCCTTTGTGAATGTACCATTGCTGCGTGATTGGGTGGATGTTCTGGCCAAATTCCATGGAAATATGTCCGATTCCATTTTTTACAGGCCAGACATTCGGAATATCAGAAAAAAGTGCGCCTTGGTTTTCAAGCATTTTTCCAATCTGTTCAACTGGACGAACTGCGCTTTCCAAATAAGCCGTAAGCTGTTTTATGTCGGAAGTTTCCTTTAAAGAGCCTGAAGTTATGTCCTGTGTGTCAAACAAAGATGAAAGGTCAGAATTTCTTCCGGCGGATTTTGAAGTTCCTGTATTCTGGTTTATTCCTAAAAGCGAAAGAGACTGGCTTAAAGTTGACTGAAATCTTTTTGCAGTCTGAAGAAGATTGTTGTTTTCGTCCCTAAGCTCGTCAAGGCTTGCAAGGGTTTCTCTGTTTTCGTCCCTGAGCCGTGAAATTTCAAGTCCGGAAGAAGCATTTTTCTGATTAAAGTAAACAAATGAGCCTGTGATTCCGGCTGCGAGGATAATTCCAAGGACAAGCGCAAAAACATTTGTCTGCACACTGAAAACTTTTCCTTGTGAATGCGGAACAATCATCAAAGTAAGTTTTCCATCAAAGAATTTTACGACATTTGCGCAAACTCTGCCTATGGAAACAAAGAAAAGTCTAAAGGCATGCATAATACGGGAAACTATATTTTTTTCTAATCTCTTGTATTTGCGAGAACGCGCCACAAAAATCTCCGTAAAAACTTTATCCGGAAAGCAACAAGACAGTTTCAAAACTTAACTTTTAAAACCGCTTCCAAATTACCGAACAAACAGTATATCAAAGGACGTCTATGCTGTCAAACGGACTGCGCTTGCAAAATGCCAAATTATGTTTGACTTCAAGTCGTTCCTATGTTATCTTATTAATAATATATCGGACAATCAATTAAAAAATATTAAAATTTTCTAGGGAATCTTCTTTAGAAAAGTCTTTCAAGTTTTTAAGGAAAAGCCATGCAGTTTTTTGATACTCACGCCCATATAGGGTTGATTTATGACGACCCTGTAAGACAGATTAGCGTTATTCAGCAGGCAAAACAAGCCGGCGTTACAAGAATTATAAGCATAAACAATAGCATTCTTGACTTTAAAAAAGAATATGCATTCCTAAAGTCACAGAAAGGCGTTTACCATGCCGTTGGAGTCGGTCCGTCGGAAGTAAACAATCCAGGCGCAGATTGGATTAAAATAATAGAAGAAAGTGTTTCACTTCCGAATGTTGTTGCAATTGGGGAAACCGGACTTGATTATTTTAAGCAGTACGGAGACAAACGCCGCCAGATTGAGCTTTTTATAACTCAGCTGGAACTTGCCCAAAAACACAATCTTCCAGTAATAATCCACAACCGCGATGCGGGAAAAGATATTTTTGAAATTCTTCAGGACAGATTGCCGGAAAAAGGCGCGATTTTCCATTGCTACAGCGAAGATGCTCCTTACGCAAAAAAATGCCTGGACGCAGGAATGAATGTATATTTTTCTTTTGCAGGAAACCTGACTTACAGAAACGCCCGCAATTTGCACGAAACAGTTCTTAACATTCCGCTAGACAGAATTCTTTTGGAAACTGAAAGTCCTTTTATGATTCCTGCCGAATTCCGCGAGAAAAAAAGAACAATGCCGGCATATTTGCCTTCAACTGCAAGATTTTTGGCGGAAATGCTTGAAACTGACTTGGAAAAACTTTCTGCCCAGCTTTGGACAAACAGCTGCAAAGTCTTTAACCTGCCGGAAGAATGAGTCTTTATCATCCAGTAGACATAGGAACTCTTCATTTAGACGGAAATCTCTTTTTAGCTCCTATTGCAGGCTACAGCGACATGGCGTTCCGTTCGCTTTGTGTTGAATACGGAGCTTCTCTTTGTACTACGGAGATGGTTTCTGCGGAAGCTCTTGTGCGTGGAAATAAAAAAACTGAGCTTCTTATGCGCCGTGCCCCGAATGAAAAAGTTTACTGTGTTCAGATTTTCGGCGGAAATGCGCAGACAATGGCTGAAGCTGCAAAAATCGTCCTTGAAAAAACAGACTGCGACTGCATAGACATAAACGGTGGCTGTCCTGTTCCTAAAATAACAAAAACCGGAGCAGGCAGCGTGCTTACAAAAGAGCCGGAACGACTTTTTTCAATAGTAAAAGCAGTTAAAGAATCTTCTATAGAATACACTTCATTGCATCCAGAGCGCGGCAATGTTCCTGTAACAATAAAAATCCGCAGTGGCTGGGATTCTTCCAATATAACATGGAAAGAATGTGCAGATGCGGCTTTAAAAGCAGGGGCGGACGCAATAACGATTCACGCACGGACAAAAGCCCAAGGCTATTCTGGAAAAGCCGACTGGGAAATTCAAAAACGGCTGGTTGAATTTGTCGCGAAAAAAATTCCTGTTTTTGGAAGCGGAGACGCATTCAACCCGGAAACCGCAAAACTCATGCTTGAGCAAACCGGTGTAGATGCCGTGATGTTTGCAAGAGGCGCAATGGGAGATCCGTTTTTATTCAGAAGAACAAAACAATTTCTTACAGAAGGAAAATACGAAACAGAAACTCCAAAGGAGCGACTTGAAGCAGGTCTTCGCGAACTAAAAATGAATGTAGCAGAACACGGAGAGAAAGCCGCCTGTATGCTGATGAGAAAAAAATTCTGCGCGTACAGTTCAGGAATAAAAGGCGGCGCAAGGCTAAGAGAACAAATTGTGAATTCGCGTTCTATAAAAGACTATGAAGAACTTTTTAAGCAATTTTTGTGAAAAACTTTTGCGCACACGCATTTTACTGCACTTGAATAAATCCTTGTTTATCCATAAAATAATCTATTATGGGGCTTTTTCAAATAATTGCAGAGTTTTTCAAAACAATATTTTCTCCTACATCACCAGAAAGCCTCCAGAGACAGGCTGTTAGAAAAATTGAATCCGAACTGAAAAACCTTGCGCCGGAACTTTACAAAAAAGGTCTTGTAATGCCTGACTTTGCAGAAGCCTTGCGTGTGCTTTTTATAAACACCACCCCAATTTTTGACATTCTTTCAGAAACTTACTGCTCTACAGATTTAGATACAAGCCGGCATTTTGAAGAGCAGCTTGTTTTTACAGGATTTGACAGTGAAGCCCGGGAAATTCTAGAAAATCTTCTTTCGTATGAGAATAGAAAAAAAAGCGCAATGGAAGCCCAGTCGCTTATCCGGCATTTTGAGAGCGAGCACAGACAGCTTGAAAAAGTTGAAAAGGAACTGAATTCTCCTGCATTTATAAAAATTGAAGAAACTTTAGACAAAATAAAACAGCTGAATGACATTTGCAAATTCAGCTACATAACCGCACTTAAGCTCTTTGATCCTAGCTACAGCACAAAAGATTCCTACACACCGGAATTTCAGCCAGTGCCTATTGAATTACTGGAAAATTCCTTGCTGGATTTGTATTTTGTCATTGCGGAAATGGACATTACAAATTCGCTTTACAATGCGGTTCTTGCCCTTTTCAGGCTTAAAAAAGGCGGAAAAATTTCAGACAGGGAGACTCAAAGTTTAAAAGAAAATTTCAAGAAAATTCAGTATATTGTAAAGCATATTTTTACCAAGGAAATTCTTTCCTGCATGATTAGAATTTCAAAGAAAAACTACGAGCTTGTTCCAGAACGCGCGGTTTACAACGGAAAATCACGGCAAAAATACGCTGAATATCTTGAAACAAGATTCCGCACAGACGAAGCACGCTTAAAAGGCGAAATTCAAGATGCGGCAATAAACAATGAAATAAAACAAATTTTTGGTGGCTCGCCGCTCGCTGCGGTTCAGGGTTACAGCAAGGACTTGGATTCTCAGCTTAGGCAAAGTACGCCGTTTTCTTTTGCCTGGATTACTCCGCTTCAGCTTTTAAAGAATTTTATTTCAATTTTCTATGAAGAGCACGTAAAGCCGCTTTTAAATGACATTGTAATAGAAGGTTTTTTTAATAATCCGGCATACAAGTCTGAATTCTCATCTTCCGTATTCACTTGCAACGATTCCCTTGAGCGGATAAGCGCGTTTGAGTCCAAATTTACGCGCGGAAACGAATTTGACGAAACAAACATCACTTCGCTCATAAGAGACAGCCACAAGGACGCGACATTTGAATCAACGCTGAAAAACCTCATCGACAGAATCAACAGGCAGGCAAAAGAACTGATTCAGACGGAAACAACAAACATTTTTCAGCTTTACAAAAAAATAAACGATATTCTTATCGAATCCAAAAAACCAAGTTCCGAAGTTATAACGAATTTAAAGGTTCTTATGATTTCTTCAAGAAACAGAGACAATTCCGACTACATGGAAAACCAAAACAGCCAGTGGAAAGTTTTTCTTGAAGTAATGAAGAATTATGTTATAATCGGAAATATAGAGAAGAAATAAAATGGCTAAAAAGAATGCGATTTCTGCAAAGACGCAAACTCCAGCGGCAAAAGAAAAACAAGTCATTGCCGAGTTTGAAAAGCATATTTACGATTTACAGCAGATGCTTGAAATTTCAAAGTCATTTTGTTCAACAATTGAATTTTCTCCGCTCATTGAATCTATTCTTTATGTGGCGATGGCCCAGATGCGCGTTACAGGAGCTGGGCTTTTTATTTCAGAAGAATTCGGCAGCGAATATTTTAAGCTTTCAGAAAACTATTCGGGAATTGCAATAGATCCGACAATCGAATACAAAATCGGCATAGATTCTCCGCTTATTGAATTTTTGTCAAGTTCTTCATCAGTTTTTGATTTGCATGAGCTTTCTGAAAAATTCCCGGAATCTCAAGAAATAAAAGTAATTGAATCACTGAATCCGTCGCTGATAGTTCCGCTTATGCTGAAAAATCACTTGAACGGAATTCTTGTTATGGGCGAGCGGATTTTTGTGGAAAATCTCTCTGCTGACTACACAACTTACGAAAAAAACGAAATTCAGACAATCGCTTCTCTTGCTTCGGTTGCAGTTCACAACGCATCTTTGATTGACCAGTCTACAACCGACATGATGACAAAGCTTCGCCTTAAATTTTACTTCTATAATATTCTTGAAGAAAAGCTTGATTCCGCATTTTTCCAAGAACAGACGTTAAGCGTTATAATGTTCGACATTGATTTCTTTAAGAAGTTCAACGACACTTACGGACACGCCTGCGGAGATTATGTTCTAAAAAAAGTTGCGGAAATTATAAGCGGCAGTATCAGGGAAGGAGATCTTGCCTCAAGATACGGCGGAGAAGAATTTACAGTTCTTTTGTGCAATGCAGGAAAAGACGAGGCAATGCTAGTTGCGGAACGCATAAGAAAACGGATTGAGCAGACTACGGTTTTCTATGAAGGCCACAATATGCAGATTACAATTTCCGGCGGAATTTCTGTTTTCAATGTAGAAACAAATCCTGTGCGCTCTGCAAAAATTCTAGTAGATCAAGCTGACAAAGCTCTCTACGTTTCTAAAAGAACTGGAAGAAACAGAGTTACTGTTTTTGATCCTTCTTCGCAAAATGAAAATTCCGCAAAAGAAACAGAATCTGCCCTGGAAAAAATAAATTCATGAACATAATCCGCAAACCTTTCCGCTACAGTTTTTTTAATGCGACCTCTATAATAATTGCTTTAAATCTTATTGTCTTTTTTCTGACAATGATTTTTCCGCGGCTTCAAGTTTACCTTGGAATGTCGTATTTTGGAATTTTGCTTCATTATTATTGGCAGCCGCTCACTTATCTTTTTGTGCATTCAGGCTGGAGCCACATCCTTTTTAATATGCTGGCTTTGTTTTTCTTTGGAATTTCCGTGGAGCGCGCGGTTGGCTCTAAGGAATTTCTGCTTTTTTATTTTTTGTGCGGAATTCTTGATGGGATTATTTCTACGGTCTTGTACCGTCTTCTTGGAATTACAGTTCTTCTTGTGGGCGCGAGCGGAGCTGTTTACGCGTTGCTTTTTGCCTATGCCGTTATTTTTCCGCGGAATGTAATTTATATTTGGGGAATAATTCCAGTGGCTGCTCCGCTGCTTGTTTTTGTCTATGCGCTGATTGAAATTACAAGCCAAATTTCCGGCGGTTCAGGAATTGCACATCTTGCGCATTTGGCAGGATTCGCTGTCGCTTGGATTTACTTTGTTGCAAGAATGGGAATTCATCCTTTAAAAGTATGGAAAGACGCATGGAGATAAAAAAAACGCTTTTTTTTTGTGTTCTGTTTTTATTCAGCGTAAATATTTTTTGCCAGGCTCCGCTGCAGAATGAGCAGATTAGAATTCAGGTTTGGGCGGAACTGGATTCTTTCCCTGGAAAATTTGAAGAAGAAAGTTCAGTTCAGGAGCAAAAATCTTCCAAGCAAGAAGAAAAATCCGACTTTGAAAAACTTTACGGATTTGCAATTGAGAGGACAAAGCAAGTTGCGCCTTTTTTAATGGAAGGTCTTTTGTACGGCTGGAATTTTGACTACACGCCTTATGACAAAAAACGCGGAGTTAAGGAATACTGGGAATTTTCCGAAGTTAGAAAATTTGACTCTTCTATAAACCGCCTTGAATATCACAATCCAGTGCCCAAAGACGGAAAACTTTTAAGCTGGGTTTACTGCGACAGAACTCAAGCCCAACAGTTAGAATACAAAAGGTGGACTTCTATAATTCACCCAAAAGTAAAAGGCTGTGGCTCAGCCTCTGTTCAAGACGGATTTGAAGGAATAAAGCAGGCGTGCAGCAACGCGGCGAAAAATGCAGTAAGAGAATATTGGCGCACAATGGAAAAAAACAAGCCTAAGGAAATTTCCGGGACTTTGCTTTTAATCCGCGACCCAAGAATTTTCATAAAAAACGGACGCTATGAAGTTGACCTTGATTTTTTCTTGGAAACTGATAGAATAGTTCCGTATACTTACTATTGACGTTACTTGAAAGGAGGTATCGCATGAAAAAGATATTTATATTAGCAACAGCAATTATGCTTGCAGCAGGAACAGCTTTTGCACAGCAGGAAGAATCATTAGAAACACAGATGGCTTTAGATCCATTGGAAGCCGCAAACAGCTACGCGGACACAAAAACAAAAATTCTTCCTATCGAAGACAAATATTCAAGCTTGCATCCAAAAGCTAAAAATGTAACTATTCAGCTTGAATTTACTCCGCTCACTGGCGAAGTTATTTTCACTTATACTTGCATGCAGTCCAGCTTTGATTTAGGTGAAGCAATGAATGTTGCAATTGCAGTTTACGAGGATTTCGCCGCAGAAAATCAGTTCAAGCATTATACTTACGCACAGAAAGACAAGAAAAAATATTTCAAGGATGACAAAGGCGTAAGAATGGCAACATACACTTCAAAAGTTATCTTCACAAAATAATTTTTACTGAACACTTATTTTCACTTGCCTGTTAGGTGATTTTCATTTTGCTCCGGTTTGAAGTACAGGTTTTTCAGCCGGATTTTTTTGGTGCATATAAAATTGGCAGACTTAAAAACTTTAATTAAAAATCTTCATCCGCTTGAAACAAAAATTCTTCTTCATTACAGCTTAAAAGACGAGCTTACTTCAACAAGGCTTGAAACTGAATTGGGATACAAGGAAGGTCACGCAAATCAGGCGTTCAGCTGGCTTGCCGGAAAAAAACTTTTGGCAGAAACTTCCCGCACTCCGCACACATATTTTGAACTTACAGATTTTGGCCGCAAGATTTTTAAAGACGGTTTTGCAGAAGAAAGAATCGTTTCTTATTTAAAGGAAAACGGTCCAAAACGTCTGCCAGAAATTGCAGTTGCACTTGGAATTGAAAACAAAGATGTAGGCTCGGCATTCGGTTCGCTTAGCAAAGACAATGTTCTTGCCATGAACGCAGAAAAAAAAGCCGAATATACAGGAGCGCCTCTTCCAGAAAGATTCGCAGTGGCAAAATCACTTATAAAAAAAGCCTCTGAAGCGGAAAACTGCCAGCTTGACGCCGCAAATCTTACAAAGTCCGAAATTGAAATAATGGGCGGACTTACAAAAAAACGCGGAATTTCAGAAACTCCATTTAAAACAATTGAACGCGAAACTGTAATTTATAAACTTACAGAAGCATTTAAAGGAGTTGCTGATGCGCTCAAGAATTCAGGAATCACAGGAAATGAAATTGGAGAAATAACTCCGTCAATGCTTGCTTCCGGTGAATGGAAAAAAGGAACTTTCCGCGGATACAATATTTCAATTCCGCCGGCACGAATAATTCCGGGGCGCACAAATCCTTACGTTCAGTTTTTAGAGTCAGTAAAAGACAAGCTTTGCTCGCTCGGTTTTCAGGAATTTGACGGCCCGCTTGTAGAAACTGAATTCTGGAACGGAGACGCTTTGTTTATGCCTCAGTTCCATGCAGCCCGCGACATTCACGATGTTTACAGACTGAAGTATCCGACGCACGCAAAGTCAATTGAAGAGCCTTATCTTTCAAATGTTGCGGCAGTCCACAGAAACGGCGGAAACACAGGAAGCCGAGGCTGGAACTACAACTTTGACAACGAATTTACCCGCCGCCTGATTATGAGAAGCCAGGGAACAGTTCTTTCTGCGCACCAGCTTCACAAGGCGGAAATTCCTGGAAAGTACTTTGGAATTGCAAGATGCTTCCGCTATGACAAAGTTGACGCAACTCATTTGAGCGACTTTTACCAGACAGAAGGAATTGTTCTTGGCGAAGAAGTAAATTTAAAGACGCTTCTTGGATTCCTTGAAATGTTCGCGGTGGAAATTGCAGGCGCAACAGATGTAAAATATGTGCCGGGCTACTTTCCATTTACAGAGCCTTCAATTGAAGTTCATATAAAGCATCCTAAGCTGGGCTGGTTTGAGCTTGGCGGTTCTGGAATTTTCAGACCGGAAGTTACAAAGGCAATGGGCGTTGATGTTCCTGTTCTTGCCTGGGGAATTGGAATTGACCGAATGGCTTTGATGGCTTTGGGACTTAACGATTTGCGTGAGCTTTTTTGTGAGGACATAGAAAAAGTAAGACTTAGAAAAGCAAAGTTCTAGTCTTACAATAAGTCTAATAAAAAAACTGTGCTTTTATATATAAAGGAGGGAATGTTGTCTAAAGCAAAGTCTATAGTTTTTAATTTTTTTGTTTTATTTTTTGCATCATTTTTTTCTATTGCTTTTGTTGTTGCTGGCAGTAGAATTTTATTCAATAAAGATGCTAAAAAAATTTTAAATCAGTCGGCAAGAATAAAAGAACTTGAATTCTCTTCTAATCTTGATGGAGAGCTTTTGCTTGCAACAAAAATGGCAAAATCTCCTTTGATTTCTCATTACATGGAAAATCCTCAAGACGCATCTCTTTCAAAAGCCGCAATGGAAGAAATTCTTTCGTATCAGGATGCATTTAAAGGGAAAAATACATTTTCAATTGCAGATACAGACTTGCTTTATTATTCAAACGGAAAATATCTTTACACGCTTGACAAGTCAGATCCTGCAAATTCATGGTTTACATCTTGCCTTGCAATTTCGGAAGACTACACTTTTATTGTGAGTTACGACACTGTTCTGAAAAAGACAATGCTGTGGGTTAATGCGGTTGTTCGTGATGAAACAAAAAAAGGAATCGGCTTGATAGGAACTGGTGTTGACCTTTCAGATTTTGTAAACATGATGTACAATAATCTTGAAAAAAATCGTAAGATGTTTTTCTATAATAAAAACAAGGAAATTACCGGTGCAGAAAACACACAGCTTCTAGAAGACAAGGCAAAGATTGAGTCACAGCTTCCAGAAATGGGAAAGATTGATAATTTCCCCGTTGAAAAAACTTTCCTCTGTGGAAAAAAAGGTTGTTATGAAATCGTCCCGATTCCATCTGTTGACTGGATGATGGTAATTTTTCTTCCATACACTATGACAGTCGCATTGTCTTATGCCGTTGCGCCTCTTGGAGCAGTTTTAATTCTTTTGCTCTTGATTGCTGCCGCTATTACACTGAAACGTCTTGTAAAGCCGCTTTTAGTTTTAAATGACGCTGTAAAAAACATTTCAGCAGGGAACGCAGATCTTACAAAAAGACTGAATTCGAATTCTGATGCTGCGACAATCGGGCTTATAAAAAAGATTGAAAAAGGATTCAATGCATTTATAGAAAAACTTCAGCAGATAATTATAACTGTAAAAAAATCCAAGGAAGAGCTTTTTGAATCTCTAGAAAATCTCCGCAGGTCAATTCATAAAATTGTAAATTCCATTGAGGAAATAAATAAGCATATTGACGGCATGGAATCTTCTGTTAGCGAGCAGTCGGGATTTTCTAATCAGACATCGGATGCTGTAAATCAAATTTCAGAAAAAATAAGTTCGCTAAATAAAATGATTTTGACACAAAACCAAAGTATTGAAGAAGCCAGTTCTTCCGTAGTACAGATGATTGGAAACATAAATTCTGTAAATAATTCTGTTGCAAAGCTTTCTGATTCTTTTTCGGCTTTGGAAGCAAGCACAACTCAAGGTGTTAAAAAGCAAAAAGAAGTGAATGAAAGAATTTCCGAAATAGAAAACCAGTCTAAAATGCTTCAGGACGCAAACTTAATAATTTCATCTATAGCGAGCCAGACAAATCTTCTTGCCATGAATGCGGCGATTGAAGCTGCCCACGCAGGAGAAGCAGGAAAAGGATTTTCTGTAGTTGCGGATGAAATCAGAAAACTTTCAGAAACCTCATCCGAGCAATCAAAGACAATTGGTCAGCAACTTACTGCTATTCAGGAATCAATTTCAAATATTGTTGTTACTTCTGGAGACTCCGAGAAAGTTCTACATTCCGTAGCAGACAGCATTCATAATACAGACGGACTTGTTCAGTCGATAATGCAGGCGATGAAAGAACAGGAGTGCGGCTCTAAGCAGATAAGCGACTCCTTGGCACTTTTGCAGAGCAGCTCACAGGAAGTAAGAGATGCGTCAATGCAAACTGAGCAAAAAAACGAGTCGATTCTTGAAGAAACAAAGAAACTTCAAAACAGCTCTAAAACTATAAAAAATCGCATAAATGAAATGGCAGAATGTGCCCGTTCAATAACACAGGAAGCAGAAACACTTGGAGGTCTTTCCGATGGAGTTGACCGGTCGCTTGAAAAAATTGGAAGTGAAATCGACTTATTCAAGGTTTAGCTTCTTTCCACAAAAAGACATTTTATAAGGTCTTTTATAGTTTCTACTTGAGTTGCTCCGGCTTCGGATTCAGGGACAATAAATTTCTGGAAACCAAGATCCCTTGCGGCTTTTATTCTTTGCTTTTGCTTTGTAACAGGACGAATTTCACCAGCGAGGCTTATTTCGCCTACAATCGCAGTTTTTTCTGGAAGAGAAATGTCTGTTCTTGCTGAATAAAGAGCCGCTGCCAAAGCTCCGTCAATCGCACTTTCTGAAAGTCTTATTCCGCCGGCAACATTTATATAAATATCCTGATCGCTGAATTTTATTCCAAGCCTTTTCTCAAGAACTGCGGCAACTCTGCTCACCCTTGCAGAGTCGATTTTTTCTGAATAAACACGGTTCACAGCCGCTTTTGCAGGAACAGTCAACGCCTGAATTTCAACGATAAAAACACGGCTTCCTTCAAAAACACTGGCGCAAGCAATTCCAGCTGGAGTTTCTTTTTTTCTTCGAGTTATAAAAAGCGAACTTGGATCTGAAACGCACTTAAGACCTTTTTCATCCATTTCAAAAAGTCCAAGTTCATCAACAGAACCGAACCTGTTTTTTTGCGCGCGTAGAAACCTAACTTCATCACTTGTCCGCTCAAAAGACAAAACTGTGTCAACCATGTGCTCAAGGCTTTTTGGTCCGGCAATGTTTCCGTCCTTTGTAACATGGGCAGTCATAAACAAAACGCTGTCTCTTTCTTTTACCCAGCCAATCAGTTCGTTGCTACAATATTTCAATTGCGTTATAGTTCCCGGCACAAGTCCTGCTTCCACGGAATAAACAGTCTGAATCGAATCCACAATGATGACCAAAGGATTCAGTGAGTCAAGCGCATCAAGAATGTCTTCAAGACGCATCGTGCATAAAATTTCCAAAGAGCCAGCTTCAAGGTTCAGGCGGTTTGCCCGGCTTTTTATTTGTCCTGCAGATTCTTCTCCGCTGACATAAAGAATTTTTCCATTGGGAAGAAGACTTGCCGCCGCCTGTAAAAGAAGTGTTGACTTTCCGATTCCGGGTTCACCGCCGACAAGAATTGCACTGCGTTTTGTAGCTCCACCGCCAAGCACACGGTCAAATTCCTCGTTGCCGGTTGAAATCCGCGAATTGCTTTGCTGCGAAACTTTTTGCATTGGAACTGGCTTTGCTTTTAAAACTGTTCCGTCGGATTTCAAAGATGACTTTGGAGCATTTGAATCTAAAATGCATTCTTCAAGTGAATTCCATTCGCCGCATTCAGGACATCTTCCAAGCCAGGCAGGTTGTGTGTAGCCACATTTTGAGCATTTGTAAACAACAGATTTCTTCGCCATATTTTTCCTACTATATTCAAAATCAGACAAAAAGTCATTACCGAAAAAACGGCGCAGATTTTCAGCATGAAAAATACATTTATTGCTAAAACAGTAAAAATCTTCTATAATGAATTTATTATGAGAATTTCAAATAAATTCACACTTTCCAGAATTATTTTAGCGCCGATAATTTTTATAATATACAACATTCCAGTCTGGTTTGGACTTGAAAACGGAAGTCCTGCCGCCATCGCTTCAATTTGCATTGCTATTCCGCTTCTTGCTTTTGCGGAACTCACAGATTATTTTGACGGACATTATGCGCGCAAGCTGAACGATGTGAGCGACTTTGGAAAAATGTTCGATCCTTTTGCCGATGTTTTTCTTCATCTTTCAATGTTTACTTGCTTTGTTTTTTCTGGATATATGCCGGTCGTCTGCTATGTTCTGATTCTTTACCGTGAATTCAGCCAGAACTTTTTAAGAATGGTCGCGGCGAAACAAGGAACTGCAATTGCGGCAAGAAAAGGCGGAAAAATAAAAACTGTATTTTATGTGGCTTCGTGCTTTGCAGCTCTCATACAAGAAGCGTTGATTCGCACAGAACTTGCTTCAATTTGGAACTTAGACATGAAACTTTTGCTTCACATAGGCCAGGCATTTTTTGTTGTGTGCGTAATTTTGGCTTATGTTTCGTTTATAGATTACTTAAAAAATTTTGGAAGCATACTAAAAAAGGCAATGTAATTTTATCGGAGGATGTAATAAAAACTTTGCCTAAAATAGCGTCAAAAGTCAAATCAAAAATTGATATTTTCTTATTGACTTTTTATGGGAGGAAATATGAAGAAAATTTTTGCAATCGCAGCAGTCCTTGTTATAGGCATAGCGGGAATGTTCGCTCTTGACTTGAAGGACATTCAGGGAACTTGGCAGGATTCAAACTGGGATGCAAACTGGACTTTCAATGCAGACGGAAAAATTGTTCTTACAAAGGCTTCTAGCGGAGAAACAGTTTTCACTTTTGATGATTCAAATGTACAGAAATTTAAAATTCTCCCAACCACTTCCGGTTTAAGTATTTCATTTGACTGCGAAGAAACAGAACGCTCGTACAAGTTTACAAAGCCGATTACTCTCAATGCTGATTTGGATATGCACATTGACCCAAAGTGGACTTCTGAAGGCTACGACGTTAAAATTAAATTTCAGAAATAAAAATTCCTAAGCAAAAACTAAATGGCATTCTCTAAAGTGAGGATGTCATTCTGTTTTTAAAACCACAATAAACTGCTCTTCGTTTCCTGTGAATTCGGATTTGTCAAAGTCAGCAAAAAATTCCGCACTTTTAAAACCTGCGTCCTCTGCAAAATCTTCTATTTCGTAAGGAAGCAAAGGATAAATCGGAATGTCTTTTACAATAGGAAGAAGCTTGCCGGTACCTGTTTCAAGGTTCATGGAAAAAAGCTTGGAATCGTCTTGCTCTGTCATTATTTCAGAAAAAAGCTTGGCTCTCATGCTTTCACGGCATTTAAGCTGAAAAAACTTTTCGTCTTTTCTGTTTTCAAAATTGATGCATTGGATTACAAGAAATCCATCTTTAGAAATGAGCTTTTTGCAGTCAAAGAAAAACTGCCGGATTTTTTCCCTTCCACCTAAAAAAAGCAAGCGGCTATTCAAAATGGAAATAACGTTGTAAAAATTCTTGCCTAGGAATTTTGTCATGTCCTCTGCTTCCATCTGAAAAAAGCGGATTGACATAAGCTGATTTCTTCGGCGCAAATTCGCCGTGTGCAAAAGTTCATCGCAGTTTTCAATTCCTGTAACATCGTGCCCTTGCTTGGAAAGTGAACTTTCAAAAAGTCCGGAGCCACAAAAAACCCTCAAGAATCTGACCGGCGAGCTAAAATTTTCGCACAATTCCGTATATAATTTTTTTTGAGCCTCTGAAACTTTAAAAAGCTCATCGTAATATTCAACAAGATTCTGAATAAACTTCATTCTTCTATTATAAAAGCAGTTTTGCTATTTTGCAAATTATAAATAAATGCTATAATACAAATAACATTTTTCATTCGGAGGAGAGCATGAATCCAAGAATTTTTTTAGGAATCTTAAGCGCAGTTGTCGGACTTTTGGCTGTTATAAATCCGCAGTCAAGCATTGAGGCGATTGTAATTCTTATCGGAATCGGCGCAATCGTAAACGGAATCAATTCTATTTTAAAAGTGAAAAGATTTTCGTTTTCGCCTTATTTTGAGCGCACTGTAATTATAAGAAGCGTTGCAGGAATTTTAGTCGGAATTCTCGCGGTAATTCTTCCATTCGCATTTTTCAACATGATTCAAAAAATTGTTCGGATTCTTCTTTATATTCAGGCTGTGTTTTTGCTTTTGTCGGCAATTTCGGAATTCATTTTGGTTTCTGGCACTGAAAATTCCGCTCCTTTTTTAACCGAAGCCGTTTGCTCAATTTTTATTGCGGTTTTGCTTTTTATGCTTCCTGCCGATTTTGGCGTAAGACTTGTAAGAGCCGCCGGAGTTCTGATTTTAATTTCTGGAATAATTTTTGCGTTTAGAGAATGGAAATCTTCTCCAACTGAAGTCGAAGCAGAAATAATAGAATAGATTTTGAAGAGGCTGCCCAATAAATTTTGAACAGCCTTTTTTATTTGGTTGTGTCCGTAAATAGTGTTGTTTTTCGGTTAGTTGCATGTTAATATTTAAAATTAGAAGAGATAGTTATGAATAAGATAGGTGAAGATTATGATTTTCAAGGAATCTATGATAGTTCAGCACATTTGCGTGAAATGGCTCAGCCTTGGAATGTAATAATTTCCCAATTAGACAGTTTACGTTCTGTAAGACACGCACACTTGATAAAGCTTTATTATTATAAAGACCAGAATCACTACGAAGAAAATTTTGATGGTTGGGTGGCTTCTGCCAGAAAAGGATTTGATGATGTTCCGAAAGTAAAAGGAACAAATAAATACCCAGAATTTAACAAGCTTTATAATCACGTATGGAAATCAATGGAAGATTCATTCGATGATTTTCATAGACGTACAGTTTCAGATTTGAATAAAGCATACACAGATTTTGTTCCTATCGGTACAATAGACTATAAGGGTGTTAAAGATTTTGTTTCAAACTTTAATAGGTTTGCTTGTGAATGTATTTCAAGGGAAGGTGGTATTTCTTTTGAAGATACAAAATCAAAGATAAGAGAACTTTTAGGTATTTAAGATTAAAAAGAATAGGGCTTGTCAGTTTTTATGTTTAGCAACATTATTTACTGACATAACCTTTTATTTTAAAGCTGAATGCCTGTCTTGATTTTTTCGTTGAACCTTTTCAGTTTCTTTTCATCCTGAATTGGATTTTCTTCGCCACCCAAAATTTTGCGCAAAGCTTCCATTTCTTCGCCATTAAATGAAACCGCTTTTTCCATTGTATTTTCAAATGAATTTACTGCCATTGGACAAACTGTTTTTATAATCTCAAGAATTTCTTCTGCATACAAGCGGATTTCATACTGGGCATGGCTATCGAGCCTGAGCTTTAAAAAATGGAACAAATTGTGCAAATCCATCTGCCAGTAAAATTCCGTGTACAACGCGAGCGGAAGATTTATGCGGGCAATTTCCCTTGCGATTCCTTTTTCAACCATGTCTTTGTAAACTTCGTAGGCTTTTTGCTGACCTTCAATAAATTCAGTCTGAAACTCTTTTGCCTGCTTCTCTTCAAAAACCTCTCCGCGGCCCTGCTTGTTGTTTGTTGACTGCTTTGAAATGCACGAATTTTCCGGAACATAAAATTCATCTTTCATAATGCTGTATCTGCCGGAAACTTCATTCATTCTGGCCATTCTGTGCCTAACCCACTGGCGCGCTACAAAAATCGGCATTTTCAAATGAAATGTAAAAACAACCTGCTCAAATGGAGAAGTGTGCTGATGGCGCAAAAGATAATCAATCAACGCTCCGTCCTGACTTATAGTTTTTGTTCCTTCGCCATAGGAAACGCGGGCTGACTGTACAATTCTTGAGTCGCTGCCGTAATAGTCAACCAGGCGGACAAAACCTTTATCTAAAACTTGAAATTCCTTGTCCAAAATTTCTTCTGCGGCAGGAACAATGCAATGTGCCATAAATACCTCTTTTTAATTATTTTTTATTTGCTGCGTTTTGCTTCAATTGCCTTTTTTACGCCTTCCGCAAAAAGCTGATTCTGATCTGAACGCTCTGGAACAGAAAACAAAGGACCGCCATCTTCTTCTGAAATACGGTAAAGATTAGAACAGTTCGCGTCATAGGCTGGGCTTGAAGGATTGTTTATCCACCAGTCTAAAACTGAAACAGTACAAAGCGTATACTTTATAAGATTCGCATTTGTGGCGGCAGTAACATCGTCATCTCTTTTTGCGCCAAGAAGCACATCAATTCTTTTTGAAACCGCATTTGGCAAATCGAACGTGTAACGGTCCCATGGATTCAAAACCCCAAGCACAGTTTTCTTTCCGGCAGAATTCTCATCGATTCTGCGGACAAGAGTTGTAAGAACACTTCTCATGTAGTCGGTGCGGGCGGCAAGCGGTCTGTACTTTGAATCGTTCACGGGCTTCTGCAAAACCGGAGCATTGAACTTGTAGTTTGGAAGAAAATAAAATTTTATGCGCCACAAAATATTGTTCAAGTTTTCCTTGCCGAATCTGCTCTGGGCATATTCCTTCTGCGAGTAAATTGAATTCACATAGGAACGCAAATAATCACCGAGTTTTTTTGCAAATAAATCTTCATAATAAGAAGCCCAGTCTTCCATTGCAGAATCTAGCTTATCCGGATAAGCTGCAAGTTTTTCGTCCGCTTCAATGTTGAACTTTATGTTCCGGCAGCCTTTTAGAAAATCCTCGATAATCAAAATAAGAACAATCGTCACTTGCAGAGGATTTTCCGGAGCAATAACATTGAATCCATCCTCAAAGTTGTAAATCGGATTGAAGTACGGGAACAAGTCCGGATGCCGCTCCAAGTGAAGAAATCCTGCCTGTGGAAAAAGCTGGTCAAGAATTTTAAGTCCCATATTTACAATTTCATTTTTTTCGCCTGCAACATGTTGAACTTCCTGCTTTTTCTTTTCCTGAGCTTCCTCCTGTTTTTTTTCTTTATTCTTTTTTTCAGGAAGAAGAAGGTCAAACTTTGAAATTCCAAGGAACTTAAGAATTTCCACAATCTTTACTTTAAAGAAATCCGGGAACTCAACAAATTCATCGGAAGACATTCTCATCAAAAGCGGATACATTCCCTGAATAATCTGGTCATGCACGTAAAGCCATTCAGTTACGCCCTGTTTTACCAACGTCTGAAGCTTCGCTTTGTCTGCATTCGGAAATTCGGCAAGATCCGTGTAAATGTCTTTTATTAAAAGAGAAACCTGCTGCTCGCCAATATAGTAAACCGTAAGAAGCTGCCTGTAGACCGTCCGCACAAAAGGAATAAGCATAGGAACGGTAAGATAGTCCGAAGCATTTTCAACATCCATTGCCAGAATCTTGATGTCGCGGAGTGTCCACTTGCCCACGGTTCTAAGAAACTTAAACTTGAGGTCTGTCTCTGTGGCAATTTTGGCTTTGTATACATCCGGGGAAATCTGAATAAAAGTTTTTATTGTGCCGATAAAAGATTGAATGTGGTCAACGTGGCGGCGCACAATATATTCGCCGAATTTTTTTTGTACACGCTCGCGGTTCTTGGCTGACATTCTATAGAAAAAGTTGAACAGTCCGAAGTCCGGCTTAATATCGCAGCCCGGAGCCATCATTGTTTTGTCCATGAGCTTTAAGTCATGCGCAGAAATTTCAGGCAAATCTTCATCTGTGCGGATTTTCTTTGTAGAAGCCTTGATTCCGCCCACAGCTGCCGAAGAAAACGATGAGCCAAACGATGCGCTCTGAGACGAAATATCCGAAGCAGACCTTCCAGAAGCTTTTACCACAACATCCTGCCTTCTCCTGTTTGCCGGCATATTTGAATAGTCTGCTGGAGATAATTTTTCGCGGAGAACTTCCCCGCCAAGTTTTTTCTGCATAAAAAGAGCCTCATTTGCATCTATTGGTCCGATGTTTTTCCGGGTTTTATCAAGTGTGCCGGGTTCAAGCGTCCGCTTTGGACGGTTCTCATTTTCCATAAATACTCCTCAAGAACTGAAAAAAGTTAAAGACGTATCAAGTAATTTTCGGAAATTCCTGCAAGAGATTTGAATGAAACTTTTTCACCACTGGCAGTAATTAAAGTTCCTTCAAAGCTGCCGTATATTGTATGGTACACGCTGCGCACAATTAACGCATTCACATTGTTAACGCAGATTGAAACAGGCGTAAAAACAAGGTCAACCATGTTTTCAGTATCTTGAATAATCCATTTTTTGTCCATGCCAGAATAATGCGAAATAACAACGGGAGGAAGCGGAGTAGGTTTTCCATCATAGAAAAGAACATTGCAGTTGTATTTGTCCGTGTCCACGCTTTCATGCGACTCGGAAGCAAGTTTGAACGCAATTTTCTTTCCATTAATTTCCCCGAATCCAAGTACAGATTTTCCATGAGAACGAAATTTCATATAGGTACGCGTCATGTCAAACGAGCAGACTCCATCAGATTCCGACATGGTTTTAGTTTCACCGCTATTATAAGCAAGTGTGAGAGAACCGTGTAATGGAAGAACAGAACTGTAGCTTGCATAGCTCCGCCTTAAAGTAGGATTTGGACGCACAGAAGTAAGTTCTGCAAACTGGGAATCGTTGAACACTGCGGAAAAAGCTCCACGCGCAGAAGGACGCACAGAATCTCCCTTCAAGTCGAATATAACCGAAAGCCTGTTCTGTTCCCTGTTCCAGCTGATTCTTGTGTAACGCCGCTTGCTGTAGTTTGAAGTTGAAGCCGCTTCAAGATTATGCGGAATAAGCCTCTTTCTCGGTCCCATGAGCGAATGATAGGCAAAACGTTGCGATGTATTTTTATTCCAGAATACAACTTCTGAAAATCCAGCAATTTTTGCGTCTATAAAACTTATGCGTCCGATATATTCCCCGATATTAAACGAAAATATAAGGCGGCTCTTTATGCGAAGGTTTGTTATAAAAGTCGGAAGCGGAATCACTCCATAAGGTCTGTAGACTCCGCGGATGTCAAAACGCCTAGGATGTCCCCTGAATGTACCGAACACTGGCCGCCCATTCAGAACAAATGACGGAGGAATTTCCTGCAAATCTCGTGTGTACATATATATAACTATTTTAACATTACGTGCAGCTAAAGTCTATGGAGGGAGGAAAAGCAACTAATTCGTAAGCAAAGCGATTGTATCGCCGTTTTTTACCGCCCTGGTATACCACCCTCCTTTCCTTGCAACGCCTAGGGTTGCCACCCCTAAGAACCTGGCTTTGTGTTTTTATTATTGCTGCTTTTGATTTTTTTATAAATACCTGTCATTGCCGTAGTTGACACGGCAATCTTTCCAACAGATTATCAACCGAGTTTCTTTCAGAAACATCGCAGGGGCAAGCACGATAATGACATTAAATCATAAAACTCAAAATTGAATCCAATATGTTACCTGACTTTTAGGGCGGCTCTTGCTATGCGGCGGGAAGTTCTTGCTGTTATGGCGGGGTTTATGCAGAGCATTGGGCTGTAGTCTATGTCGTTTTTTAAGACTGTGTAGATTATATTGAGGAGCTTGTGGCAGACAAAGCCCATCGACTGAAAATGCGTTTTTCCTTTGGAAACCTGCGACTTGTAAACAATTGTTATTTCACGGCAGTGGTTTACGGAAACGAATGAAGCCATCCAAAGGCATCTTCTAAGGTAGCCGGAACCGCGCTTGGACATGTGGTTTTCGTTCCCAAGAAACTGACCGGACTGCTTTACCGAAGGGTCTATTCCAGCATAAGCGCACAGCTTCTTTGGATTGGCAAAACGGCTTATGTCGCCAATTTCACTTAGAATAGAAGCCCCAAGAACTGGTCCAATTCCCGGAATCTGCGTAATCTTTGTTCCGAACGACTTAAAATGCGATGATATGTGCTTTTCAAGGATTCCAATCTGATTTTGAAGAAGCTCCATCTGGTCCATCATCTGCTTTACAAGAAGCGAAAGTGTCTTGGAAGAAAGCCGGGCGGCAAAAGAATTGCGGGCAAGGCTTATAAGTTCCTGGGCCTTTTTTAGTCCGAACTTTCCGTTGGAAGCCACCTGAAGAAGCTGGGCGAGATTGTCTTCTCCGAACAATGTGATTTCTTCAGGAGTCGTGCAGTGCTTGAGAATTGCAGTAGAAGACTTTCCGAATGTATCCGAAAAAAAGCCTTGGTATTCTGGAAAAATTCTGTCCATCATCACAATTATCTTGCGTTTTAAGTTTGCAACCATATCCACAAGGAAAAACCTCTGTCGGCACAGGTCGCGCATCATGAGCATACGGTCATCCGCAAGCTTTGTTTCTGAATACTGCCCGATTCTGATTACCTGCGCAATTATTTTTGCGTCCACGGAATCTGTCTTTGTTTTTCTGATGTAAAGATTTCGAAGCGCGTCTGACTGGAGCGGATTTATTACGTGAACCGTTGCGTGATTGTCTGCAAGCCAAGTATACAAGTTAAGCCAGTAATGTCCTGTGGCCTCCATTCCGAATTCAAAGTTTTCAAGACTAGAATCTACCGCCGCAAGCTTGTCCATAAGAAACTCGAATCCTTGCTTTGTATTTGTAAATCTGAATGACCTGCCCACAAGAGTTCCGTCTGGCTTCATTATTGCCGCCTGATGTGATTTTTTTGCGATGTCGATTCCAACTATGTACATATTTGCCCCTTGAGTTTAAAGATTGAAGTTTGAAACGGGACTATCCTGCCCGAAAGTAGCCGAGCCAAAGTCCTATTCTTATGTGCGGGCTCAAGTCCCAAGGAGGCGATTAGGATTCTTCCTGGATAATCCAGTTCAAACAGTTTTATAATATACCAAAACGTCCGGGCAAAACAATAACACAGCCGCTTTTCTTCTATATAAAAGATATTTTTTGTTTCAATTTTGGTATGCACATCCTTTTGCCAAAAGATATACACAGTATTGGTTCATGCTTATTCCTTCGCTTTTTGATTCTTCTGCAAGGCGTTTATGAAGGCTTTTTGGCAATCGTAGTTTGAATTGACCTGAATATTTTTCAACAGGCAAAGGTTCGTTTATTGAAATTCCGTCTTCAATTGCAGCCTCAAACCATGCTTTCTGCGCATCTTTTGCATTTGATACAGCTTCTTGAATATCGCCTCCCGATGAAATGCATCCGGGAAGTTCAGGAAATGAAACAACAAATCCTCCCTCATCTGAATCCGGTTCAATTTCCATTTTATATGGAAGCGACATATATTCTTCAATGCTTTTCATTTTGTTCCTCCTCAACAACTTTCTTGTCCATTTGCACGTATACTTTTTTATAGGCTAATGCTTTGGAATTGTAATAGGATTTTTTCCTTGCTTTCTGAATGTAAAATGGCTGCTCCCACTTTTTGGTGAGTGCATTGTATAACCAAAACTTTCAAGTATCTTCTTAAGTTCTGAAAACCTCATGCCATTTGGCAAAGAACTAATTCTGCTTAGAAGTTTTTCCCACTTCGACATAAAAGAATCCCCTGAAAACAATATAAAAGGTGTCGCCAATGGTGTCAGCTCTTTGAGGTCGGTTTTGAAAAATCTGCCGGGGAACCCCAAGATTTAAACATAAGGAGGCTAAGAGATGAAAAAGACTCTTATCGCGGTCGCAGCGGCTGCCGCACTTACAGCAACTTCTGCTTTCGCAGAAATCACATTCGGAGCATGGCTTCGTGTTCTTGCTTCTCCAGTAGCACACAACGGCGAAGACGCAATGGTTGGCGTTGCAAACTCATGGGGATGGGGCGCACGTACAGCTCGTATCAACATCAACGGAACTTCCGAGGACGGAAAGGCCGGATTCGTAATGGGCGTTTACAACGACTTTGAGAGCGGACTCGGAGATGGCGATGACGCTTACCTTTGGGTTAAGCCTGTTGACACTGTAAAAGTTTCTGTAGGTAAGTTCGACTCACCTACAAACGGACTCCGTGGCGACTTCACTTACGGCTCATGGGCATGGCTCAGACCTTACAACTGGGCTTATGACGGCGAAGGACTCACATTCGACGGAATCTGGCGCAAGGGTATGATGCTTGAAGCAGATCCAATCGAAGGACTCCACGCATTCGCAGTTATTCCTATGTCTTCTACTTATAAAAAGGCTGAAGATGTATACAAGAACATTCAGGCTGGATTTGGCTACACAATTGAAGGTGTTGGTAAATTCAAGGCACAGTACATTGGCGACTACTCAAAGAATGCTACCGAAGCTGCTAAAGAAAAAAAGACATGGGCTCTTGGAAACAAATCTGATGATGATGGAAACTGGGTTTTCGATGATACAATAAACACAGCACCAACTTATGCTCAGAATACAATTAAAGCTGTAGCGGCTAATGATGATGTAATGACAACTGGACAGATTGGTGTTGCATTTGACCTTACAGCAGTTGAAAACCTCTATGTAACAGTTGGCGCAAGATTCGGTATCGCAGATAAGGATTACAGACCTGACTACCTCAAGATGGCGTTCACAGCAGGTGCTTCTTACCAGGTTTCAGAAGCTATGAAATTCTCTGTAGACGGTGGCTATGTTCAGTATCAGGATGACTGTGTTGCAAGAGACGGAGAAGCTGTTGACAACGTATTCTTTGTAGGTGCAGGCGTAGACTATGCAATCATGGATGGTCTTAGCTTGGCTGCTGATGTTCGTTATATGAGCAACGCAAAAGCAGGTGGTACAGGATACGGAAAAGATAAGGACGAAGGCGCAATCAGCTTCCTCGTTGGAGTTAACAAGTCTGTTTCTAGCAACGGTTCTCTCGGAATCGGTTTCCAGGGCGCAACAAACGGCTGCGGTCTTGTAATGAATGATGGTACTGGAATCCAGGCTGGCAAGTCTTACACACTCGGAAAAGACGGCGGCGACGGCGATGAATTCGTTTGGGCAATCCCAGTATCTGTAAGCGTTTTCTTCTAGTCGATAAAACGAAGCTGGCTTCGTTTTACCTCTGACAGTTTTGCTAGCAAAACTGTCGGGCAACAGCGCGTAGCGCGAATGCTGGCGAGTTTGCAAGGCAAACTCGGTCAATCTGCTAGTATGCTTTGCAGGCTAGCGATGGTACTAACCAAAGCGAAGGGGCTGTCCTAGAAGTTATTAACAGACTTCAAAAAGGGCGGCCTTTTTTATGTAAATGAATTTTGTAGATTTTCGTTTATTGTTTTTTTTCTTAGGTGTTCATTAATCGAATCAGCTGCCTGAAATCATATCCCAGCATCAGTAATCCCCATTCAATTCCAACTTTTTCTTTTCCCCGAAGATGAAATCGCCTGAAG
>OIXL01000227.1_pt1 | contig 31570 bp, 32 predicted proteins | sample 1587761 | NCBI WGS metagenome assembly OIXL01 (sample SAMN03283246) | human gut metagenome | biome: human-associated habitat; material: feces | host: Homo sapiens | place: Peru | collected 2012 | reverse complement strand
GCGGCGCATAAAAACATGGAAGCGCCGCGGAGGTTTGAAACTGGCGGTTTTCTCGTATCGCAAACCTAATCCCTAGCTACTAGTCCCCAGTCCCCAGTCACTAGTCCCCAGTCACCCTGAACGTACAAAAAGTCAGGCAGCCTTTCTTGGACTGCCTGACCTTATTTTTATTTGCTGAAGGAGTAGGTGATCTTGCCTTCATAGATCTCTTCGAGAGCGATGGTCGCTGGTTTCTTGCCTTCTGCGTGAGCGATGAGCGGGGTCTGTCCGTCTGTCAGTTCACGGGCACGAAGAGCGGCGAGGGTCACGAGGGTGTACTTGGAGTCCACCTTTTTGACAAGGCTGTCGATAGAAGGATAACACATCATTTTAAGGGTACCTCCTTATTGATATACTGTTTGAAAATGGTCTCGATCTGCCCTTCATTGCGGGACAGCTTGCAGCGTTCGGCTTCCAGGATGGAGCTGGTCTTTCTCACTGCATCTTCGAGTTTGTCATTGACGATGATATAGTCATACTGGTGTGCCATAGCGAGCTCACTGGTGATCTGTGCGAGGCGCTTTTGGATGGTCTCTTCAGAGTCTGTACCGCGTCCGTAGAGACGATCGGACAGAATCTCCAAAGACGGTGGAACGATGTAGATGAAGACGCCTTTCGGATAGCGTTTCTTGACCTGCATGGCGCCCTGGATGTCGATCTCAAGCAGTACGGATTTCCCGTCACTGATCATATCGAGCGCGCGCTTTTTCGGCGTGCCGTAGTAGTGGTCATAGACCTTGGCGTATTCGAGGAAGGCATCTTCTTCGATGAGCTTCTCGAACTGTTCATTGGTGCGGAAGAAATAGCTCTCCCCCTCCACTTCCCCTTTTCGGGGATCTCTTGTCGTCATCGAGACGGAATACTGAAGATCCGGAAATTTCTCGCGGATGGCATTGCAGATGGTCCCCTTCCCCGCACCGCTCGGGCCGGAGACGACCAGAAGAATGCCTTCATCTTTTTTCGCTGTCTGTGCCATCAGTTTTCATCCATTCCTTCAGAAGTGATCACATCTTTATTCATCAGTCTGTGAGAAATCGTTTCCGGCTGTACGGCGGAAAGAATGATCTGCCCGCTGTCCATGATGAGGACGGCTCTCGTCTTTCTGCCGTAGGTGGCATCGATGAGATCCCCTTTGTCACGGGAGTCCTGGATCATACGTTTCACCGGTGCAGACTCCGGGCTGATGATCGCCATCACGCGCGCTGCAGCTGCCATATTGCCAAAACCGATATTAATCAAAGAAAAACCCACTTTTATGTCTCTCCTTACTTTATATTGACTAGACTTGCGTCTCTTCATCTGTAACGATAATTATACCATAAAATGACGGCCGCTTCACGGATTTCTTCAGAAATCGCGAATTTAGGCTGTGTGGGAATGGCTGGAAGGTGCAATGGGGAAGGCGGGGAAGGCAGCGGCTTCGACGCCATCCTATATTCGGCGTGAAGCGTCGCTTTTTCCCCTATTCTCATTCAGCTTGCCTAGCAGAGCCCTCTCCGCCCCTACGGGGCACCTTCCCCATTGGGAAGGAAAGGCGAACGGTCGTTCCTTTGGGCCGACATGCGCTTCAAACGAATGCGTGTTCGCAGGATCATGGAGAGATGTTCCGTATAAATACGCGGCGCTTCGGGTTTTGACGCAGTGCACCACAAGTTTGAAAGCAGGGATGAGTGACCGTGCACCTCTCCGCTTTCCTCATCTGTCTTTCATACGGCTAGAACCCTATCCGGCTCGCTTCGCTCGCCACCTTCCCCACGCGGGGAAGGCTTTGATGCGGGGAAGACGGTGTTCTCGTTTCGCTATCTTCCCCATAGGGGAAGGCGGTACTCTCATTTTCCGCCCTTGAGATGCATTTCCCTACTCTCTTTCATACCGCCAGTGCCCTATCCGCCCCTACGGGGCACCTTCCCCATTGGGAAGGAAAGACGAACGGTCGTTCTTTTGAGTCGACATGTGCTTCAAACGAATGCGCGTTCGCAGGATCATGGAGAGATGTTCCGTATAAATACGCGGCGCTTCGGGTTTTGACGCAGTTCACCACAAGTTTGAAGAAAGCAGGGATGAGTGACCGCGCACCTCTCCGCTTTCCTCATCTGTCTTTCATACGGCTAGAACCCTATCCGGCTTGCTATGCTCGCCACCTTCCCCACGCGGGGAAGGCGGTATTCTCATTTTCCGACCTTGAGACGCATTTCCCCACGCTCTTTCATACCGCCAGTGCCCTATCCGCCCCTACGGGGCACCTTCCCCGGGAGGCTGATGATACGAGGGAAACCTGCCATCGCAGACCATCGGGCATCGCCAGATTTATACTGCGGCGAAGCCGCCACCACAACCTTGAACCCTGAACCCTGAACCCATCATTTTCCCTTTTCCATCAAAAAAAGAACCCGCTTTGCAGGTTCTTTTTGCATATCTACCATTTATTTCTTGCTGAAAGCATAGAGCTTTTCTGTCACGCGGTCGACTTCGGCATAGAGTTTTTCTGTGTCGATGGTCGTCATCTCCTTGTGACGCATGACGGTCTTGCCATTGATGATGACGGTGTCAACGTCCATGGAGTTTCCTGCATAGACGGCAAGGGAGACGCTGTCGAAGCGTGGGTGCCAGTGGAAGCCGCTTCTGTCCACGAGGATGATATCGGCGAGTGCGCCCTTTTCCAGTTTGCCAAGGTCATCATAGCCGAGGCATTTGGCGCCATCGACGGTCGCCATCTCCATGGTTTCGGTTGCAGTGATGGCGAAGGGATCGTAGGTATTCGCTTTATGGATGAGGGAGGCGAGGCGCATTTCTGCGAACATGTCGAGCTTATTATTGGAGGAGGCGCCATCGGTCCCAAGGCCGACGGTGACGCCGGCTTTTCTCATCTTGACGACCGGTGCGATGCCGGAGGCGAGCTTCAGGTTGCTGCCCGGATTATGTGCGACGCGGACGTGCTTTTCCTGCATGATGGCGATGTCTTCGTCGGTCACATGGACGCAGTGGGCTGCGAGTGTCGGCAGCTCGAAGAGACCGAGGTCATTCATGAGGGCGATCGGTGTCTTGCCGTATTCCTTGAGGCAATTATCTACCTCCCCTTTTGTTTCGGAGAGATGGATGTGGATCGGGATGCCGTGCTTCATCGCTTCGTCGCGCACCTGCCTAATGTAGTCCGGCGGGCAGGTGTAGGGAGCGTGCGGTCCGAGCATGACATGGAAGCGTCCGTCTCCGGCACCTTCCCATTTCTCGAAGAGCTCAATATTCTCCTGAAGGCCGCTTTGTGCATTCGGGCTGATGCCTGCGAGGCCGCGTGCCAGATTTCCGCGGATACCGGCTTTGTCAGCTGCCTTCGCGCAGGAGTCCATGAACATGTACATGTCGCAGAAGGCGGTGGTGCCGCCGCGGATCATTTCTGCGAAAGCAAGCATGCTTCCCCAGTAGACGATGTCGTCGTCGAGGTGGTCTTCAGCCGGCCAGATCTTGTTCTGCAGCCAGTCCATCAGTTCCATATCGTCGGCGTAGGAGCGGAACAGTGTCATCGCAACGTGAGTGTGGGTATTCACGAGCCCGGGCATGGCCAGCATGCCTTTCCCATTGATGACTTCCGCATAGTCTTCGTCTTTTGGGTTTTCCGGGAAATCTTTGATATATTTCCCGTCTAAAGAAATATTCTGGTTTTCGGTGACTTTGCCGTTCTGGTAAAGTCCGATGTTTTTGATCAGTGTGGTCATATCAATGCTCCTTGCTTAGTCGAGTCCCAGGTACTTTTTCTGTGCTTCTGTCAGGGTATCGATCTGGTATCCCATGGCAGCGAGCTTGATGGAGGCGATCTTGGTATCCAGTTCATGCGGAAGGGTGTAGACGGCCGGCTTCATATCCTTGCCGTGCTGGAGGAGGTAGCGGGCTGCGAGGGTCTGCATCGCAAAGGAGAGGTCCATGATCTCTGCCGGATGGCCATCCCCTGCTGCAAGGTTCACGAGGCGGCCTTCAGCCATGAGGAAGACGGTCTTGCCGTTTGGCAGGACATAGCCTTCAATGTTCTTGCGGGCTTCGTAGTGAGAGACGGCGATGCGTTCCAGATCCTTGCGGCTGACTTCGCAGTCAAAGTGGCCAGCATTCGCACAGATGGCGCCGTCCTTCATCGCGAGGAAATGCGGTTCGGTGATGATGTCGATGTCGCCGGTGACGGTGAGGAAAATGTCACCGTGCTTAGCAGCTTCTGCCATCGGCATGACTTCGAATCCATCCATCACGGCTTCGATGGCTTTGATGGGATCGACTTCTGTCACGATGACATGCGCGCCGAGCCCTTTCGCACGCATCGCACAGCCTTTGCCGCACCAGCCATAGCCTGCGATGACAGCGGTCTTGCCGGTGACAGTGAGATTTGTGCTGCGGATGATGCCGTCCCAGGCGGACTGTCCGGTGCCGTAGCGGTTATCAAAAAGGTACTTGCAGTAGGAATCATTGACTGCGATCATCGGGAATTCCAGCTTGTTTTCTTTTTCAAGGATTTTCAGACGGTATACGCCCGTGGTGGTCTCTTCGGAGCCGCCGATGAGGTTCTTCTGGCACTCTTTTCTGGTGGTATGGAGCAGGTGGACGAGGTCGCCGCCGTCATCGATGATAATGTCAGGCATGTGATCGAGGGCCTTATTCAGGAACATGAAGTATTCCTCTTCGGTGCAGGCATGCCATGCATAGACGGTGACGCCGCTCTTGACGAGGCCGGCTGCGATCGGGTCCTGCGTGGAGAGCGGATTGCTGCCGGTGCAGATGACATTCGCCCCCGCCGCTTTCAGCGTGAGCGCGAGGTAGGCGGTCTTCGCTTCGAGGTGGATGGACATGACGATGGTCTTGCCTTTGAAAATCTGCTCTTTGACGAATTCTTCACGCAGTGTATTCAGCGCGGGCATGAATTTTTCGACCCAGGAAATACGCTGCAGACCTTCGTCAGCAAGGGAAATATCACGAATCATGGATTCAGACATGGATGGACTCCTTTCGGAAAACAGTAAAGGTTAAAGGTTCAGGGTTCAGGGTTAGCCCGTGAGCGGGACGTCCCTTGATTGCGTGCAAAAGAGGGGGAGCGGGTTCAACACAGGTTCAGAGGGTTCAACGGGGGTGGTGCGGCGCATAAAAATATGGAGGCGCCGCGGAGGTTTGAGACTAGCGGTTTTCTCGTATCGCAAACCTAATCCCTAGCCACTAATCCCTAGCTACCAGTCACTAGTCACTAGTCCCCAGCTACTTTTTTATTTTGAAAGTTCTTTCTTGTACCGCGCGATCGTCTCTTCATATGGCGCTTTCAGGACGCCTTTTTCTGTGATGATGCCGGCGATGAGAGAGGATGGCGTGACGTCGAAGGCGGGATTATAGACAGGGACGTCTTTCGGCGCGGTGTAGATGCCGGCAAATTTCCGCACTTCGTCCGGATTTCTTTCTTCGATGACGATTTCCTTCCCGGAGGAGATGGAAAAGTCAAATGTCGAGAATGGTGCAGCGATGTAGAAAGGGATATGGTGGTAGGCTGCCATGACGGCGAGGCCGTAGGTGCCGATCTTGTTGGCGGTATCGCCATTCGCTGCGATGCGGTCGGCTCCGACGATGACGGCGTCGATTTCCTTATCACGCATGACGGCGGCGGACATCGTATCGGAGATGAGGCAGCATGGGATATGTCCTTCCATGAGCTCGGTCGCGGTGAGGCGGCTCCCCTGCAGGAGCGGGCGCGTCTCATCCGCATACACGCACTCGATCGCGCCCCTTTCATGAAGGACGGAGAGGACACCGAATGCCGTGCCGATGCCTGCGGTCGCCAGCGCTCCCGTATTGCAGTGGGTCAGGATGCGAAGGCCCTTCCTTCCGTGGAAAAGGTCTGCGCCATTTTCACCGATGGACCGGCAGGTGTGAATATCCTCTGCTTCGATCTCCTTCGCGCGCGCTAGGAGCGCATCCCCCGCTTCTTTGGCGGGATATCGAGCGAAGACTTTCTCCATCTCGGAAACCGCCCATGAGAGATTCACCGCTGTCGGACGCGCCGCGCTGATTTCCTCGCAGGCGTGATGAAAGTGAGCGGATACATCGGGCGCGGAAAGGCATTCCCTATAGGCGAGGAGGACGGCGTAGGCGGCTGCGACACCGATCGCCGGGGCTCCGCGCACCGCAAGGATGCGGATGGCATCGGCTACCTCTCGGTAGTCCGTGCAGCTTAGATAGGTGATCTCAGAGGGGAGCTTCGTCTGGTCAAGAAGGCGGAGGCTCTCCCCTTCCCAAGCAAGTGATTTCAGCGCGCTCATACGTGAAATCCTCCGAAGGCTTTTGCTGCGTGGCGGCAGTGGCAGTCCTTCTCTACATCATACGTCGCAAAGACATCGGTCACGATGCGATACATATTGCGGCTGTTTTCCGCCATGCAGTCCAGAACTTCCTGATGACTCAGTTCTTCTTTTGTGATGCCGGCCGCGAAATTCGTGACCATGGAAATGCTCGCGTAGCAGATCTCCGCTTCACGGGCGAGCTGGCACTCCGGTACATTCGTCATGCCGACGACATCAGCGCCCCACATGCGGTATGCCTTGATTTCTGCCGGAGTCTCGAAACGCGGCCCCTCGGTGCAGATGTATGTCCCCGTCGGATGTACGGTGATGCCTTCCTTCCTGCCGGCGGCCAGGATCGCGTTTCGAAGCGAGGTGCAGTACGGATGGCTCATGTCGAGATGCGCGACGCCATAGCGCTCGCCATCATAGAAGGTCCCTTCGCGGGATTTCGTCATATCGATGAACTGATCCAGAAGCACCAGCTCGCCCGGCTTATAGTCCGGATTCAGTGAGCCGACTGCCGTCGTCGTGATGACGGCGGCGACATCCAGCATTTTCAGGGCAAACATATTGGCGCGGTAATTGATCTTGTGCGGCGGGATCGTGTGATGCGCCCCATGACGGGACAGATGGATGATTTCCCTGCCTTCAAAGAAACCGGCCTCATACTTCGCTTCGCCATAAGGTGTCTCGATGATATGCTCCGTCACGTCCTGCAGCAGGACAGAATTTTCCGCTCCGGTGCCGCCGATGAAAGCGATTTTTTTCATTGTACATGATCTCCTTCCATGAACCATTTCGAAAGTGTATCTCGATCGATCGTATATTTCTTATCACAGTACGGGCAGACGATCTCGATGGACGGATCGGCGAGCAGGCTCTGCTTCTCCGCCTCTGGGAGAGACTTCAGCGTCCCTTTGATGCGTTCTTCCGAGCAGGTGCAGCGGAAGGTCAAAGGCCCGTCTTTGAGCAGTTCAAACTTGCCTTCGACCAGAAGTTTTTCCAGAGAGCCCTTTTCTTTGGCATCCTTCGTCAGGTCCCAGCGATCCAGCTCGCGGAAAAGCTCGGCGAATTTTCCCATATTTCCTTCCGGCAGGAGCTGCGCCATGAAGCCGACCGAGCGCAGGATGTCGCCCTTCTCGGTCATGGAAAGATCCAGCTTCACCGCCGACAGCGTCTGCTCAGACGTATTCATATACTCGGTGAGGCACGCCGACATATCTCCATGAGACAAGTTCACCGTGCTTGTGTACGGGAGCTTCAGGAGCGAGTAGCGCGTCACGAAGAGCTGCCCCTTCGCAGCCACCAGCGCCGCCTCATGCACATCGTCACAAGGCACGCCTTCCCCAGCTTCCGGATGATCGAGGAAACCGCGGACAAAGCGCCCGTCATAGGCATCGACGTGGATCGTCCCCAAGGGGCTTCCCGTCACCCACTGGAAGGAAATCCCTTCGTGATTCTTGAAATCATTGATCAGGATCGCCGCTCCGGTCATCGCCTTCGCGAGGATCCTCGCAGACGCCGGCGGCAGATGATGGATCGCTTCCGCTTCGAGGGATACATTCGACGTATCCGCGACAGTCAGCCGGATGCCGTCCGCGCTCAGATAATGCTGAATGGTATTCGTATTCATAGTCTAAACCTCTGGTATACATGAAATTTTTGCCGTGTTGAATGCTCCGGCAGCAGTATAAATCGGATATATTATAGCATAATGGAAAGAGGAATGGCGAGGTTTATAGGGGTGGCCCGTGGGGCGTATCACCCGGTAGCTCTGTTTCAAAGTCGCGTTTGAATGAGAAATGCGAAGTGGCGTGGCGCAAAAATAGGGAAGCGCCGCAGGATATGGATGGCGGCGATGCCTGAAAGCGGCATTTAGTCACCAGTCACGAGTCACTAGTCCCTCCCATTGCATAAAGTTTGAAAGCAGGGATGAGTAGCTAGGGATTAGGGATTAGAAGCAAGCGGTGATCGAAATTTCGCAATTGACACGTTGACCGTTCTGCAAGGAAGATCTCTCGGCACGCTCGAGATGACGACGGCGCGAAGCGCTATCAAAATTCTGCGGCGCTTCCCTATTTTTATGCGCCGCACCACCATTTCGCATTTTTCATTTAAGCGAAACTTTCAAACGTAATCAAAGGGCAACCCGCTCCACGGGCTAACCCCGAAACCCCCATATATTCTACGCATTTTCTCATGTTTTTGGTTGACTGAACTATGAATTTATGGTATTGTTGAATCATGCTCAATAAGAGCAGTGTAAGTCATTTTTTTAGGAGGAATTTCCATGAAAGGTACAGTTAAGTGGTTCAGTGCAGAAAAAGGCTACGGCTTTATTGAAAGAGAAGAAGGCGGCGACGTTTTCGTTCATTTCTCTGCTATTCAGGCTGACGGCTTCAAAACACTGAATGAAGGCCAGAAGGTCGATTTCGAAATTATTGATGGTGCAAGAGGACCTCAGGCTGCTAACGTTAAAGTTGAAGGCTGATCACTGAACTGACTGCTATATAGCGTAAGTTTGTAACCAAAGATAAAAAGAGAGCCGTGAATCAAACGATTCACGGCTCTCTTTTTGCTTGTTTCACAGCCCGCCTGATTATGCTTTCTTTCCGGAGATATTCTCCCTCATCTCGGTATCGGCTGCAATATTTTTCATCTGATAGTAATCCATGACCCCCAGATTTCCTTTCTGAAGGGCTTCTGCCATAGCCTTGGGTACTTCGGCCTGGGCTTCGACGACTTTTGCCTGCATTTCCTGGGTATAGGCGCGCATTTCCTGCTCCTTGGCGACAGCCATGGCGCGGCGTTCTTCAGCTCGTGCCTGCGCGATCTGTTTATCCGCTTCTGCCTGATCGGTCTGGAGCTGGGCGCCGATATTTCTGCCTACGTCGACATCAGCGATATCGATGGAGAGGATTTCAAAGGCTGTCCCCGAGTCGAGGCCTTTGCCGAGGACCGTGCGGGAAATATGGTCCGGATTTTCCAGTACGTCGGTGTGCTTTTCGGAGGAGCCGACGGTCGTGACGATGCCTTCCCCGACGCGGGCGATGATGGTCGCCTCCCCTGCCCCGCCGACGAGGCGGTCGATATTCGCACGGACGGTGACACGCGCGCGGACCTTGAGCTCGATGCCGTTCTTTGCGACCGCAGAAATGGTCGGGGTCTCGATGACTTTCGGATTGACACTCATCTGGACAGCTTCAAGGACATTGCGGCCTGCGAGGTCGATGGCAGCTGCCTGCTCGAAGGAGAGATCGATCTGTGCGCGGTGCGCTGCGATCAGGGCATCGACGACGTTATCCACATTGCCGCCTGCGAGGTAGTGCGCTTCGAGCTGGTTCACATTGAGAGAAAGTCCCGCTTTCGTGCCTTTGATGAGCGGCAGCACGATCATCTGCGGAGAGACGCGGCGGATCCGCATCCCCACCAGATTGAAGAGGGAGATATTCACATCCGCGGCGAGCGCGGAGATCCAGAGTCCGATCGGCACGAAGTGCAGCAGGACGGACAGAGCCGCGATGGCGATGAAAAAGATGATCACCGGAAAGAGTAAAAGTTCCATACATGCCTCCTTTTTATAATCAGGAATCAATGTGAGTCCGCTTGGCAGGACTCTCAGCTTGCGGCTTCGGAAAGAGTATGCCGAAGCCATGGGTCAAAGGGTCAGAGGATCTGCCTCTGCGATAGGATCGGCGCTGGCAATCCTATCGCACCTGCCTAGCGGGCATCCGCTTTTTTCACGACAAGATAGCTTCCTTCTGCCTTGATGACGATGACCTTCTTCCCCTTCTCTATGAAGTCACCACGAGAGACAGCGTCCAGGATATGGCCTTCGATATCCACTTTGCCGGACGGGCGAAGGACTGAGTCCGTCATCCCCTCTTTCCCGGCATAGGAAGACAGATCCGCAGCAGAAGACTTGAAGCCTTTCTGTCCGGTGAGGGAATCGCGCAATGTGACTTTCTGCCACAGCCGGCTTTGTGAAAGGTGATCGAGCAAGAAATAGAAACCGATTCCGGCGAGAAGTACGCCACCCGACAGGATATAGAGGGCCGTCATATCTCCGCCGAAGGTGAAGAAAAGCCCGGAGAGAAGGAGAACGAGGCCTATGACAGCCGCTACGCCTGTCATGAGTGCCAAAATATCCAGAATGACCAGCGCCAGTCCGCCGAAGTACAAGACAGCTTCGAGCATCTGATCGCCTTCTGACCAATTCGCTCCGATCAGAAGACAGCCAGCGATCGCCGCTGCCAGTGCCCCGCCCGAGAATCCGGCGGTCTTGATCTCCGCCAGCAGCGAGATAAGGATGACGGCGGATAAGAGACCTTCTACGATCGGGTGCCTAAAAACGTCTGCCATAGGCATGGCATCGGCTGCCAGCACCTGCATGGGAAAGAACAGCAGGAGAAATAGGAATTTCTTCATTTTTGATGGGATGCCTCCTTTCGCGCCATGATTTCCTATTCATTATACACTATACGGGAAAGGTTTTTCCTGTATTTTTTCCACCTTCCCTTGTTACAGTAGATGCACAGAAAAGAACCCCGAAGGCAGGCTTCGGGGTTCTTTTCTGTCGGAAAATCAGTCGACCGGTTTTGCGAAGAGGTCTTTTTCTTTCTCTTTCTTGAGAGCGGTCTTGATGTGCAGTTCTTTCAGCTGCTTATCAGCGACTACGGACGGTGCCTGGGTGAGCGGATCGATCGCGCTCTGGGTCTTCGGGAAGGCGATGACATCGCGGATGGAGTCGAGGTGGAGCATCAGCATGACGAGACGGTCAAGGCCGAGGGCGATGCCTGCATGCGGCGGAGCGCCGTACTTGAATGCATCAAGCAGGAAGCCGAATTTCTGCTCTGCTTCTTCCTGAGAGATACCGATGGCTTCGAATACTTTTTCCTGCAGATCCTGCTGGTAGATACGAAGGGAGCCGCCGCCGGCTTCGACACCGTTCAGGACCATGTCATAGGCTTTCGCATAGACCTTGGACGGATCGGTGAGGAGGTACTGTACATCTTCATCTCTTGGTGCGGTGAATGGATGATGTTCAGCGACGTAGCGTTTTTCTTCTTCGCTGTATTCGAACATCGGGAAGTCGGTGACCCAGCGGAAGCAGAATTCATTCGGGTCGATGAGGCCCATGCGGCGAGCCATTTCGAGACGGAGTTCGCCAAGAGCCTGTGCGACGACCTTCGGCTTGTCCGCAATGATGAGGACGAGGTCGCCTTTTTCTGCTTCGCAGACTTTGCCGATTTCACGGATCTTGTCTTCGCCGAGGAATTTGGTGATCTGGCATTTCAGGCTGCCGTCTTCATTGAAGCCGATCCATGCGAGGCCTTTGGCGCCATAGTGGCCGACGTATTCGACGAGGCCGTCGAGTTCACGACGCGGGATGCCGGCATCGCCTTTGACGGTGATGGCTTTCACGCAGCCGCCATTGTCAAGGACGGAGCGGAATACTTTGAATCCGGTGTCACGGAGCAGGTCGGATACATCATAGAAATGCATATCGAAGCGAAGGTCCGGCTTGTCGGAGCCATAGAGAGCCATGGCGTCATCCCATTTGATTCTCTTGAACGGGATCTCAATATCGACATTGAGGACTTTCTTGAAGACTCTCTGCATCATGTGTTCCATGAGGTCCAGGATGAAGTCCTGGTCTTCGAAGGAGAGCTCCATATCCAGCTGGGTGAATTCCGGCTGGCGATCGGCACGCAGGTCTTCATCGCGGAAGCAGCGAGCGACCTGGAAATAGCGTTCCAGACCGGAAACCATGAGCAGCTGTTTGAAGAGCTGCGGGGACTGCGGGAGCGCGTAGAATTTGCCCGGGTTCACGCGGGATGGTACGAGGTAGTCGCGTGCGCCTTCCGGAGTGCTCTTGGTGAGCATCGGGGTTTCGATTTCGAGGAAATTGTGTTCATCGAGGAAGGTTCTCATCTCATGTACGATCTTATGACGCATGATGAGGTGGTTCTGCATTTCCGGACGGCGCAGGTCGATATAGCGGTATTTCAGACGGACGTTTTCATCGACGTCGATGCCATCTTCGACATAGAATGGCGGGGTCTTTGCTTTATTCAGGATACGAAGCTCGGAAACGACGACTTCCACCTTGCCAGTCTTCATCTTCGGGTTGACAGTTTCTTCGCTTCTCTCTCTGACCTTGCCTTTGACAGCGAGGACAAATTCACTGCGGCAGGCTTCCGCCTTGTGGAATGCTTCTTCCCCGTACTGTGGGCTCATGACGAGCTGTACAATACCGCTTCTGTCGCGAAGGTCGATGAAGATAAGACCGCCATGGTCACGACGGGTATTCACCCAGCCTGCCAGTGTCAGTTCTTTGCCGCAGTCATTTTCTGTTACCAGACCGCATCCGCAGGATCTATGCATCCCTGCCATTGTTTCCATATTAGAGCACCTCTTTATAAAAATGTTGACGCTGCGAGAAATCTCGAGGAGATCCCGTCAGCGAAAATAAATGATATGTTAGATTGGTTGTGAGTGGATCAAGGGGAGCTATAGCTCGATGGCAAATGAAAGCTCTGCTCGAATGAGAAATGAGAAGTGGTATTTAGTCACCAGTCACTTGCGTTTCCCTATTCCTTAGCTAACTCATTCTTAAACTTTGAAATTGATTACAAGGGAATGGTCGTCTCACATCATTTTCAAGTCGTTATGCAGAAGGCTGCCTCTTCGAGGCAGATCAATCCTGCGCCTTTGGCGCGCCCCTTCTCCAAGGGGTTGCTCAGTTGGGAGATGCATGGCATCCCTAGTCACCAGTCACAAAACGATTATTTCTCAAACTTTGCCACATAGGAAGCGACTTCTGCAAAAGGAATCTCTTCCTGTGTGCCTTCAGCCATGTTCTTGACCATGGCTTTGCCGCTTTCGAGTTCATTGCTGCCGATGATGACGGTGAAGTCCGACTTGGTCTTGCCGGCCTGCTTCATCTGGCCTTTGAGGCTTCTGCCCTGCAGGTCCATATCCGTGATGACGCCATCCTGACGCAGTGCGAACTGGATCTTCACGCCTTCTGCCTGCGCTTCTTCGCCAAGAGCGGCGATGTAGACGTGTTTTTCTGCTTTCGGCTCGGGGATCAGATGCTGCATTTCCAGAGCGAGCAGGAGACGTTCCAGACCGATCGCAAAGCCGATGCCTGGTGTGGAAGGGCCGCCGATTTCCTCGACGAGGCCGTCATAGCGGCCGCCGCCGCAGACCGCGCTCTGCGCTCCGAGCGGCGGGTACTGGATCTCGAAAGCGGTATTCGTATAGTAGTCGAGCCCGCGCACCAGCTTCGGGTCGATGGTGTAGGAAATCCCAAGTGCTGTGAGGTAGGATTTCAGAGCTTCGAACTTCTGATGGCAGTCCTCGCAGAGATAGTCCGTGATGACCGGCGCACCGACAGCCGCCGCTTTGCAGCCCTCTTCCTTGCAGTCGAGCAGGCGAAGCGGATTCTTGTGAAGCCTTGCCTTGCAGTCTTCACAGAGCTGGCTCTCCTTGGGTTCGAAGAATTCGATGAGCTTCTGCCGATACTGCGGACGGCAGTTTGCATCGCCGATGGAGTTCAGATGGAGATCGAGATCCTTCAGTCCGAGTTTATGGAAAATTTCGCAAGCCATCGCGATGACTTCTGCATCCGCGAGCGGAGAGGACGCACCGAGGACTTCCAGACCAAACTGGTGGAATTCACGGTAGCGGCCGGCCTGGGGACGGTCATAGCGGAACATGGAGCCGATGTAGAACATCTTATGCACCTGCTGGTCTCCATACATCTTATGTTCCAGATACGCGCGGACAGCAGACGCTGTATTTTCCGGGCGCAGGGTGACAGAGCGATCGCCTCTGTCCTTGAAGGTATACATTTCCTTCGTCACGACGTCGGTGGTATCGCCGATGCCGCGCTGAAATAATTCTGTCGCTTCGATGATCGGGGTACGGATTTCTTTGTATCCGTAGCGCGCACATACGTCACGAATGACGCCTTCCATGTAGTCCCACTTGTAGACTTCGTCCGGCAGGATATCATGGGTTCCTTTTAATGCCTGCATTGTGACACCTCTTTACTTGATTTGATAGCTATTCCAAAGGAACAGGAGCTTGACTCCCCTCCTCTGGCTATCAAAGACATTAACAAACTAAATTGTACCATTTCTACAGGGGAAATGGCAAATGAAAAATGGGATTAAGGGTTCAAGGTTCAGGGTTAGCCTTTGGACGTGCTGTCCCTTGATTTCTCGCAAAAGAGGTTCAGCAGGTTCTACGGGTTCAAAGGGATTGGCGCGGCGCATTTCGTCATCCTGAGCGGAGAAAAACGTCGTATGTTGAAAAATGGCTTATCTGAAATGTGAGAACTGAGTCGAAGGATCTAAGCACCGCAGAGTCAAATCGAACAACGATTTAATCAGTGTTTCCCTAAGCGCCGCGGAGGTTTGAAATTGGCGATTTTCTCGTATCGTAAACCTAATCCCTAGCTACTAATTACTAGTCACTAGCTACTTATCTTTCATACATGCATCATTTGCCAGTCTGCAAGGAAAGATTTCTCGCTTCGCTCGAAATGACGATACGGGAGTCTGAAGTCTTTTAGTCACCAGTCACCAGTCCCTAGTCACCCAACGTGCCTCATCTCAGCTACTCATCGCTCTCCATCTTTGCACAGTCTTTGCAATAGCCGTAGAATTTCAGCTGGTAGTCGACCACGTGGAATCCGCTCTCTTTCTGGATCTTGTCCTTCACATCGGAAAGAAATAATTCATGGGAGAATTCGATCACTTTCCCGCAGCCTAGACAAATGAGATGGTAATGGGAATGATTCAGTGAGCGATCATTCAGCTCATAGCGACTGCGCCCATCACCGAAGTCGAGCTTTTTGAGAAGCTCCAGTGATGTGAATAATTCCAGCGAGCGGTAGACTGTCGCAAGTCCGATGTCCGGATTCTCATCCCGCACCGCCGCATACAGGTCTTCTGCACTCAGGTGTTTTTCTTTGCTGTCAAGGAAGGCCTGCAGAATGACCTGACGCTGGGAAGTGAATTTATATTTGTGCTCACGGATTTTTTTCCTCAGCGTATTCATAACCGTGGACTTTTTCATGAAAATGCCTCCGCTTTTAAATGAGAAATGAGCAATTAAGGAAACAACGATTGAATCAGCGTTTCCTTAAAAATGTGAAATGGTAGCGGCTTCGCCACAAGGATACAAATGGAAGATGATCGAAGGGAATGCTTCGATCCGAAGCCACCAGTCACTATTTTCCCGTCTTGTACTTGTCATAAAACCACATATGCCGCAGGATGACCTGCAGGACGGCGACGAGCGGGACGGAGATCATCATACCGATGACGCCGAAAAGCTGCCCGCCGATGAGGACACCGGCAATGATCGCGACGGGATGCACATCGATGATGCTGCCCATGAGTTTGGGCATGAAGAAATGACCGTCGAGCTGCTGGACGATGATGTAGAAGATGATGACTTTCGCCATGACGCCTGTCCCCTGAAGCAGAGCGAGTAAGACGGGCGGGAGCGCTCCGATGATCGGCCCGATGAGGGGGATCATTTCCACGACGCCTGCCAGAAGTCCGATGACCAGAGGATAGGGAATGTTCATGGACCACATGCCGAGGAAAACGACAAAGGCCATGATGACGGAAAGGAGCAGCTGCCCGCGCAGGTATGCATTCAGCATGAAGTGGATTTCTTTGAAGATCGTCTCGAGATGATGATGGAAACGGTCAGGAAAGAAACCGATGAAGACATGCACGAAATAGCTGCCTCTCTTCATCATGTAGAAGGTGATGAAGGGGACGACGATGAGCTCGACCACCGTGCTGGCAAAAGAGAAGATCGCGGACAGGCTGAACTGTGCGACTTTCAGTGTGTACTCTCCGATATCCTGAATGATGCGGGAAATGAAATTTTTCGCTTCCGGCGGCATCAGGGAGAGCTGGTATTGCCGCTCGATCTCCGGGATCGCCTGCTGCACAGCTGTCATCATATCCGGGATGCCTTTCACGAAGGCGCGGAATTCACCGATGAATGGCACGACGATGTGGACGAGGATCATATAGACAATGCCGACGAAAATGGCAAAGGAAATCAGGATCGCCACGTCATAAGGCATCTTCGCCATCCCGCGGCAGACGCGGATATGCTCATGGATGAATTTCGCGAGCGGATTCAAAAGGATCGCGAGCACGAGAGAGACCGTGAACGGAAAGAGGATCATGGGCGCAGCGACCACAAGCCCAAAGAAAAAGAGTGCGATCGCGATGCGCATCCAAAATTCAGCGCCCCATCTCATAGGCCGCCTCCCACCAGAAAGGGATTTGTCTTCTTTTCATGGCCGATGGTCGTCGGATCACCATGTCCGGAAAGCACGGTCACGGTATCCGGCAGGCAGAAAAGATTCTTCCGGATGGCGGTCACGAGTGTCGTCATACTGCCTCCGGGGAAATCGGTGCGTCCGATGGAGCCATGGAAAAGGGAGTCTCCCGTGAAGACGATCCCCTCCTTCGCTTCATAGAAGGAAATCCCGCCCGGTGTATGCCCCGGGGTATCGATCACGGTGAAGTCCAGTCCGCAGGTCTTGATATGGTCTTCCCCTTTCACCCAGTGCTCCGGATCCTCTACGAGTACGTGGTCGGGGAATGTATAGGATAAATTCTTGGAAGGGTCTTTCAGATACGAGGCGTCTCCGCGGCTCATGTACAGCTCGGCTTTTGGGAAACGGGCGCGCAGCGCATTCATGCCTGCCATATGATCCACATGGGCATGGGTCAGAAAAATAGATCTCAGCTCGATCTGATCCTGCAGGATGGCATGGATGTAGTGCTCCGGCGTAAAGGAGGGATCCACCACCAGCCCTTCCATGGTCTTTTCATTGTACACGATATAGGTGTTTGTCATAAAAGGACCGAGTACTGTGTATTTGATTTTCATCACAAATCCTCCTTTGATTCGCGCTTTTAGAGCGATGACCACGGTTAAGGAAATGCTGATTCAATCGCAGAATCGGTATTTCCTTAGAAATTCTTTTCACTGTCAAGAAGCAGTGTCACGGGCCCGTCGTTTTCGAGGGCCACTTTCATATGGGTACGGAAACGTCCGGTCCCGACAGAGACACCGGCTTTCCGGCAGATGTCAACGACATATTCATAGAGCTCATTCGCCCGCTCCGGAAGCTCGGCCTGTGAAAAGCTGGGCCGGCGCCCTTTTCTGGCGTCTCCATAGAGAGTGAACTGGGAAACGATCGCAAGCTCCCCTTTCACGTCCAAGAGGGACAGGTTCAGTTTATCATTTTCATCTTCAAAGATGCGAAGGTGCAGGATCTTGTCTGCGATGTACTCGGCATCTTTCTCCGTATCGCCTTTTTTGACGCCCAGAAGGACAACGAAGCCTTTGGAAATGGAAGCGGTTTCTTCGCCTTCGGAGTCTACTTTGCACCAGTTGCATTTTTGAACGACAGCACGCATAGATAGGTCTCCTTTATAAAATGGTTCAGGGTTCGGGGGTAGCCCTTTGGGCGGCTCCGTCCACTGATTATGAATGAAAGCTTTGCGCGAATTAGGAATGAGGAATTAGGAATGGTGGTGCGGCGCATAAAAACTCAGAAGCGCCGCAGAGTATAAAATAGTGGCGATGCCCGAAGATGGCATTTCAGTCACAAGTCACAAGTCACAAGTCACCAATTCCCACTAATTTTCCCCCTTCGATGAGCGCATACGGCGCACGGAGTGGACGCCCTTGATGCGGCGGACCTTGGTCATGATGAAGTCGAGCTGCGCCAGATCTTTGATCTGGATACCAAGGTTCATGACAGCCATGCCGTTGCTTTCGACCTTGACATTCGCCGCAGAGACGGAGAGCTTCATCTCAGTCAATACCGCCAGGATGTCCGCCATGAGACCGGTACGGTCGTAGCAGATGACTTCGATCGTGACGAGGAACATGCCGCCCGTCTCTTCTTCCCATGACACATCGATCATGCGGTCTTTGTCCGGGAAATTGATGGCATTCGGACAGTCCGCACAATGAACTGAGACGCCGCGGCCGCGTGTCACGAAGCCGACGATGGAGTCACCCGGCACCGGAGTGCAGCACTTGGCGAGGTGGACTTCGAGTCCCACTTCCCCGCGGACGAGGATGCCGGAGGATGAGCGCGCTTTCATGCTGCGCATCTTGAGATTTTCCAGATCTTTGGCGGTCTTTTGGAGTACGGGTTTCTGGAGAGCGAGCTCCTTCTTGTATCTTTCCGTGAGCTTCACCATCGTGCTCTTTACGGGGATACCGCCGAAACCGATGGCAGCAAGAAGGTCGTCGGTGGTCGGACAGTTGAAGGTCTTCGCGACCTCGAGCAAACGGTCTTTCCCGATGAGCTTCTTCCACTCATAGCCGAGACGGTCTGTTTCCTCGAGGAGGAGCTGCTGCCCGCGCGCAATATTTTCTTCCCTGTTTTCTTTCTTGAACCAGCTGCGGATCTTCGCCTTGCTGTCAGCCGCGCCGACCATATTGATCCAGTCATAGCTCGGCTTGCCATTTTTTGAAGTGATGACAGAGACGATGTCCCCATTCTTCAGCTTCGTATCGAGCGGGACGATCTTATTATTCACCTTCGCGCCGATGCAGCGGTTGCCGACTTCGGTATGGATGCGGTAGGCAAAGTCGATCGGGATCGAGCCTTTCGGCAGGTTGATGACATCGCCCTTCGGTGTGAAGACGAAGACTTCATCTGAGAAAACATCGAGCTTCAGGGCATTCATGAATTCCTTCGGGTTGCTGGTATCCTGCCATTCCAGGATGCGTCGTAGCCAGGAGATCTTCGCATCGAAGTCCTTACCGCCGGCATGCTTGCCTTCCTTGTAGCGCCAGTGAGCAGCGACACCGTATTCGGAAATATGGTGCATTTCCCACGTGCGGATCTGGATCTCTACCGGCTGCCCCTTCGTCCCGATGACGGTCGTATGGAGCGACTGGTACATATTCGGCTTCGGAACGGCGATGTAGTCCTTGAAGCGGTTCGGAAGAGGTCTCCAGAGAGAGTGCGCGATGCCTAGGATCGCATAGCACTGCGGGATGGTATCCACGATGACACGCACCGCATAGAGGTCATAGATCTGGGATAGGTCTTTGTTATCCCTTTTCATCTTTTTATAAATGCTGTAGAAATGCTTCGGCCGTCCGGTGATGGTCGCCTTGATGCCCGCTTCTTCGATGTGTTCGTGGAGCACGCGCATGGTATCATCGACGATCTCCTCACGCGCCTTGCGCTTCTGCTTCATCTGGCGCACGAGGTCTGCATATTCCTCCGGATGCAGGTAGTGGAAACAGAGATCTTCCAGTTCCCACTTGATATTGTAAATCCCGAGACGGTGTGCGAGCGGGGCATAGATCTCGATCGTTTCACGCGCGATGCGGATCTGCTTCTCCCGCCGGAAGATACCGAGTGTACGCATATTGTGCAGGCGGTCCGCCAGTTTGATGACGACGACGCGGATATCTTTGGCCATCGCGAGGAACATTTTGCGGAAATTCTCAAGCTGCTGGTCTTCTTTGTCCTTGTAGTGGAATTGGGAGAGCTTCGTCACCCCATCGACCAGGAAGGCGACTTCTTCGCCGAAGAGCATTTTGAGATCTTCCAGCGTATAGCCGGTATCCTCGACGACATCATGCAGGAGTGCGGCCATGACGCCTTCCTTGTCCATTTCCAGTTCCGCCAGAATGTAAGCCACGGAGACGGGATGGATGATGTACGGCTCGCCCGTCTGCCGGGTCTGTCCTGCATGGGCTTTTTCTGCCAGCTCATAGGCTTCTTCGATGAGTTCGAGTGACTTCTCATCGTGCATGTACGTTTTCAGTTTGTCGAAGAGCTTTTTATGCTCTTCTTCTTTTTCTCCGGCAAAATCCTGCCGCTCTTTCATGCGCTCTACATATTCATCCTGATGGATCAGAAACTCAGCCAGCGTCGAAGCGGAGGCATCCGTATGGATGGTCTCTTCATTGAGATTCCGATTGAATACGCTTGGTGCTGGAAGGGCATTCGTTTCTACCGGTACTTCTGTTTTATTGTTTTCTGTATCATTCATAGCAGTGCCTCCTTACAGCATCAAAATAGGGCGTTCAGGGTTAGCCCGTGGGCGTTCTAGGGAGACACTGATTAAATCGTTGTTCGATTTGACTCTGCGATTGAATCAGCGTTTCACTAGCCATGATTTCGGCTCAAAACGGAAAACCTGTGAACCTTTTGAACCCTCAGAACCAGCCGAACCCCTTTACATCCTATGCTTTCTATAGACTTCCGATGACATGAGATCCATTTTTTTCGTAGCGATACGGCGCTGGTAAAATTCTTCTCCGTTTCGGGAAAAGCGAGAAAGGAGCTCAAGCTCTTCAAAAACGGCAAGTCCCATGCTGAGGCTGACTTTTTCGAAGCCGCCCTCAGCCATGAGGTGGCTCTGTACTTCTTTCACGGGCCGTGGCAGATCTTTGAGGAAAGCGGTGAGCTTCTTGTAGATGCCTACCAGCAGATCGCGGGAGAGCAGCTTCTCATTTTCCTCTCGGATGTCGCGGCAGATGAGCTGCACATGCTCGCCATACCATTCATGGACTTCCGGTTCGAAGACAAGATCGACCACATCCCCTGCGCGGCAGGGGTCGATATCCCCCACGCCCCAGAAGATCGCATCGATAAGCTCCTTCCCGGATGACAACTGGCATTTGAAATGCCGCCTGTCCTGTCCGATGCGGCGCGCCGTCTCCACGAAAGCCTGCCGCGTCGCGAAGATGGGCTTCGGATTGTCACAGCCGCAAGGCTCTAAGAGATCGAGCGAGTGAATGAAATCGATCGACATTTCGGAGAGCGGCAGGCACTCCTCCACCTCAAGGACAGGGATACAGTCTTCTTCCGTGAGCTTTGCTTTCGCATAGGCATTGAGACGCTTTCGGAATTCGGGGATCTTGTCCGCTGCGATAGAAAATCCGGCTGCCATTTTGTGTCCGCCATACTGGAGCAGGAGGTCTTTCTCCGCCGCCAGTGCTTCATAGATATTGAAAGCGGGGATGGAGCGGCAAGAGCCCTTCCCGACCCCGTCTCGGACCGTCAGCACCAGTACCGGACGATGGTAGATTTCCAAGATGCGCGACGCCACGATCCCGATGACGCCGGGGTGCCAGTCCTTCCCGTCCACGACAAGGGCCATATCCTTTTCGATATGGAGCTCGGCGATGCGCTTCTGCGCTTCCTCGAAGATATTCCGCTCGATCTGCTGGCGCGTCACATTCGTATCGCAGAGCTGGCTCGCGAGGCGCTCCGCTTCTTCGCTGGACTCGGTCGTCATCAGCTGTACGCCTTCTCTGGCGTGCGCGATGCGTCCGGCCGCATTCAGACGGGGTGCCAGACCGAAGGATACCTGATCCGCATGCGTGATTGCTTTCGTATCCTCATGGACGATGCCGGATGCGATCAGGAGCGAGGAAAGTCCTTTGATGGAGGTCGTGAGGAAACGCTTCATCCCCTCGCGTACCAAGATGCGGTTTTCCCCGGTAAGGGATACTACGTCTGCGATCGTCCCCAGCGCGGCGAGCTCTACATTGTCTGTGAAATCAGCCCCGTCCCGCGAGAGATGCAGTGCTCTGGCCACCATGAAAGCGACGCCGCAGCCTGCCAGCTCCTTGTATGGATACGGGCAGTCCTTCTGGTGCGGATTGATCACGGCGATGCATGCCGGCAGCTGCTCCGGCGGCGTGTGATGGTCGGTCACGATGATATCCAGCCCCTCGGGTTTCCTTGCGATGAGCGCAGCCGAACTGATCCCGCAGTCCACCGTGATGAGGAGCGTATAGCCCTCTTTCCGGAGGGAAAGCAAAGCCTTCTCATTCAGACCATATCCTTCCGTTTCTCTCCGGGGGATGTAGTATCCGACATCGGCGCCCATGCCTTTCAGGCAGCGCACGAGGATCGAAGTCGATGTGATGCCGTCTACATCATAGTCTCCGTAGACTACGATCTTCTCTCCGTGATCGATCGCGGAAAGCAGACGGGTGACGCCCTCTTTCATCCCCTTCATCAGGAAAGGATCGGAGAGATCTGACAGGTCATCGTATAAAAAATGGGATAATTTTTCTTCTGTATCCAGTCCGCGCCGCATCAGAATCCGCGCAAGACCATCTGTGATCGAATGCCTCTTGAAAAACGCAGGGATTTCTTTGGTTTCGTTTTCGCCGGCCCGGATGTGCCAGCGGCAGGCTGCTCGTTCTTGTGTCATCATGTCCTCGATTTCTGGAGATGGATGGAATCTTTCGCGCGCCGCTTTCCACTCTGTCAGAATACCGGCCGCGCCCTTCTGCTGTGCAGTTTTGCTGTCATGTCTGTGATATTTTCTGGGTCATCCATCCATCATTCCGTAAAAGATGTAATTTGCAACAATTATAATATATTTCGAGGAGTTTTGACAAAAGTTTTATAAGCAGATAATGCTCGATACTTTATGACAAAATCAATAATATTATTACTTCCTCTTTTTCCCTCTTATTGCGACTTACTGGGGCTAATTTGTTTTTTGTTGCTATCATTATGCTTTTATGCGTTTTTTCTTCAAAAAATTTTTTGTCTCAAAATTCCTTTTGCATTCTCAATTTCAAGTATAACATATCTTCTGTCTTTTCATGAGAGGCTTTTCGGAGTATTATCAGAAAAGCCTTTCGGAGTTTATATGTTTTTGGGGGGAATGTATCAATGAAGTTTTTTGGAAAATATACGCAATTGTTTTGTTCCGTCCCTACTTCTATAAAAAAGAGCGTCTATTCCATGGAAAGATTATCCTAGGATTTTGAAGCAATATGATGATTATATGGCTGAATTCCCTGCCCAGGAGCGTTCGGCCTTTTTCCGGCATGTGAAAGATGCCACTGCTCAATGTTTTTATCTGTGTGAGTATATCCCTTTCAATAAAGGGTTTCATGATTTGCGTTCCTCGGAGTTCGTCTATTCATTTGAGAAAAATGACCATACAATTGTTGATTTAGTGGCATATTTTTTGTGTCAGGAATTGGTGCCTGGCGTTGCTTTGGCTGCAGTTCCTCCTTCTATGGTTGAAAAAGCCGGTCAGTCTTCCGTGTATCGGTTGATTTCCCGCGTTATGGAGCTTACAGGAGAAAGTCTTCATTTGATTGATGCGTCTTCTTGTCTGGTACGTACAAAGTCTATTGTTTCGCTGCATACGGTAAAAGGTCCTCGATATTTATCAGATACAATAGATTCGGGCAAGTGAAACATCCTGAACTGATTCAAGGTAGAAATGTTCTATTGCTGGATGATTTAACCATTTCCGGCAATTCTTTCTTTGGCTGTTTTGAAAAATTAGCTCCATATACTAGTCATGTGGCTTGTTTTGCTGTTGGCAGTAGGCTTCATACAAAGGATTTATTTAGTAAGGTCCGTCCTGCTTTTCTTTTTGATTTTACGGAATGGGATAGTTCATGGGATACTCCGCCAGCTGTTTCTTTTTTTCATTTGCTTCGTACTAAGAAAATTCCTTTTTGCGTGGTTGTTTCTAATGCAGATGTTTATACCCAATTACAGCAGCGCTTTTCTATTCCTGATTCTTCCATGATTTTGGCCAAGCATTTAGACCATGGGCAGGACTGGCTTTTCTTGGGGCTTCTTGCCAAGTGCAGAATACAGGTTTATGAACCTTTTATTTATTTTGTCAGTAACAACCTTTCCCATTTGGAATATTCAGCAGATTTAGCTTTTCATGCAATTTCTTTTTCGCAGACCCGTTCTGCTTTTTTGTTGATTTTCATTTCGCGTCTTTTGATGATTTTGTCTATAGTTTAGGGGATACCGTTCCTCCTTCTATGCAGCTGTGGCGTTTACTGACTTCTAATCGTGAGCAGCAGCAGATATCTTTGCATCCATTTTCCTCGGTTTTGCAAGGAATTTCTCTACTTTCCACGGATTTAAGCGCTCCCCAGGGGCATATGTCCACCTTTGTGGGTGGTCTGATTATTTTCTTTATGGGAATTTGCCTGTATGAACCGCTGGAACATGGATTTTCCTTGTGGGTAAGTCTTTCTCTGATTTTTCTTGCTTCCTTGTATATTCCTTTCTTTGGCATCCTCCTCCTTGTTTTTCTTCCCATTTGACGTATTATTAAATACTTTCGAGATTTTTGTCTCATATCCGGCAACGTTCTTTCCAGTCCAGAGCAGTTCTCCTGACAAAGAGAAAATGGAACGCGACAATCTGGCTCTGGTTTCCTGCAAGCAGGGATTTTTTGGTAGTATTCTCCATTATGGAGATCTGACCTTCTATTCGAGAGATGGTCATTCCTTTACCTATAGATATGTTCGGAATCCCAAATCTCATCGAGATTCCCTGCAGCTTTGGATTGAAGGGGGTTCCTTATGAAACGACTGTATGTATGGCTTGCCATCTTTTTGGGTTTCCTTTCCGTCCATCGCATTTTATCCGGGAATACGGTGGAAGCCGGTATTCGGTTGGCGGTATTCCTTGTGTTTATGATGTTTATGGATAAGCACTTCTTCTTTTTTGCAGTTTTCTGGCTGGCCGCGCTCATCGAAGCGCTGGGCGCTCTTTGTATGAAAGGCTTCCCTCGCTTTTATGAAGTCGCGCAGCAAACCTTTCGTTTATGCATGAAATAAAAAGAACCTGTCGATGACTTTCTCAAGTCTTTGGCAGGTTTTTTTAATTTATTATGGATAATAAAATTTTTCAGCTTTGAAGTCTACGCTTTGCTGTTTGTTATCCAAAATGGCCTGTCCCATGGTCTCTTTTGGGGTAGCTTTGCTCTTCTCTTTAGGAGAAGGTGCGACGTGAATGGTTGTTCTTGGACGGTTTTTTGCCCGAATCGGAGCAATCGTAGCTACTTTCCGGGGAACATAGGGAGGATCTTTCCTTGGTTCTTTAGGGGCAAGACGAGGATGCTCTGTCATCGGTTTGATGGGAGGCGGAGTCACATCAATTGTCCGGGTGACAGTGGGTGCTGTGTAATGCGGCGTGATGTGTTTTTCTTCTCGAACTTTTCGTTCTTCAGCGACTTTTTTATCCTTGCTTTTTTTCTTAATAGCGATTTTGGTCAGCCAGAGCAGAATGCATACGGTGAAGAAAATGGCATGTGCGCCAATAAAGCTCATTACGGCAAGCCCGCCCCAGTAAAAAATCATGAACATGATGGGCAGGAACATCAAGGCTCCCATAAAAGCGCCAAATAAAATATCTCCAATCATTGGGGTTTCTCCTTTCTTTGCATTTACATAAGTTTGTTCGTTTTGTTTTTATTTTCTTGGTTTCCGGTTCTTTTCCTGACCGTATCTCCATTTTTCTTCGTAATGTAGTTTCGGATGTCGGTTCGTCCCATGAGGTAGTCAAGGGATACGTTGTAGAGATCTGCAAGAAGCTTCAGTTCTCTTGCCTTCATCAGTGTGGGGGCTTCTTCCATTTCTTTATATTCACTGGGGACAATTCCCAGAAGTCTTGCAATATCTTCCCTGCTTGCTCCGTTTTCTTCTCGAAGTTCAATCACCCGGTTGGCGTATTTTTTTCAATGGGGGTTCTTGGTACCGGCGTAGGACAGAGCTTGATGATTCGTTCTTTCACTTTCTCTATTTGTTCTTCTGTGAGGAGCTTTGTGCAGCAGTGTTCTTTCATATTGGGTCTGTCATCATCTGTGATGCGTGCCAGATAGTCTACGGATGTTTCGTAGATTCTTGCCAGCTTTACAAGCTCCATGGGAGAAAATGACTGGTTGTATGATTTGACTTCCCGGTAGCGGAATGGCACTTCTTCCATATTGATCAAGGTAGCGGCTTTCTTGATTGACATGGCATAATTCAGTCTGACAGCCCCTTACCCTGTCTGAGATATCAAAGTCCATGTAGCCATCGCCCGGTTTATAGGCATCCGGGATATCTGTGATTCCCAGTAGATAGTCCATGGAAAGGCCGGTTAAATAGCTTAATCGCTTAAAGACGGGCAGGCTGCTTCTATCCATGATTCCTTCTTCATATTCTTTATAAGTCAGCTGATCGATTCCTGCAATCCCACTCATGATGGGAACATCATATCCCAGTTCCTCCTTTAAGTCGATGAGCCTTACGCGGTAAGTTATTCTTGTCATCGGTTTCATAGTATCAAAATTCTTTTCTGTCATATTTCTCTCCTTTACTTTTGTTTTTCTATTTCTATTTCCTATTTTACTCTACCTCTCAGAAATTTGCTTTAATTTCTTTCTTTTTTTCTTTTTCTTTCTATTGCCTGTTTTCTTCTTTCATCTTTATAATAAGAAAAAGACGATTATTTTTCTGAAAGGAGTGTGTATTTTTGGCTTATTCATCCTTGCCGTCCAATTTTCTGGGCTCTTACGCCTGCCCTGCTCATGGTGAGCCGCCTCGTTCCCGGGAAGAGCTGATTCAAGCTTTGAGGGTTCTGCATGATTCTTTTGCTTCAGAGAATCAGCTGGAGACGGCTTCATTTCATAAATTCAATAACGAGTACGTCAAGTGCATAGAAGAGTATCCTACGTTTGATGAACTGGATGCCCAGATTGCAAATCTTTCTCGTTTTAAATCTCAATTGATTGCGAATCGACCTAAGTATTTTTTCTATCTGAATTGGGGCATCATTCTTGGTTCCCTTTACTTCCTTTATGATTCCATTGTTTATTTCGAATTTGCTTCTTATGGCTCTATTTTTCTGATGCGCGGAATCATTCAAGCCGCTCTTTCTCTTTTTGTTCTTTTGGGTTGGCTCTTCCTTCGCTCCCATTCCCATTCAGCCGACTATAAGAAAGTGACAGAGGCTCTTTCCCATGTCGAGGCAACTCGTGACTTGTTCAAAAAGGATCATGTGAATCCTGAGATCATTCGTAATGAAGCTTTTGAGTCTCTCTCTTCCTCGATGGCGCAGGAAATCAGGTCGCTTCGCACTGCTTTTTTTGAGCGTCTTGCTCCCATTAATTTCCTTTCTCCTGATTTTCAGAATGTCCATGCTTGTTCTCGCCTGATTTCCTATTTGTCTGGTTTCCAAGCGGATTCGTTCGCTGGTGCCTGTCAGCTCTATATCAACGAGGTCAATCGTCAAAAGCAGATGAATCTGCTCCATCGAGAGATGGATGCGGCAGTTAAAAAGGCTTATTCTGATGGGCATCAGGCAGGGTACAGCAGCGGTTTATATGATGGACGTTTCCGTTATTAGGTGTTTTCTTTGCTTTTGCAGCAAAAGAAGCTTTTCAAAAAAGAATCGGATATATCCGGTTCTTTTTTATTCTTCATATAAGCTTTGGGATGTTTTTTCTTGTACATCTTTGCTTCATACGTTGCTTGTTCATAGACTTTGGTTTCGCCATAGGTTTTGACTGCTTTTTTGAAGTCTTCGGGTGTTGCCAGCTCATTTCTTGAGATGTCTTTGTCCTTGGATTCCAAACAGATGCTCGTCAAGTCTTGTGCAATGATGTCGGCCATTCCTTCTGCCAGACCCACATTTTTGTTCATGGTCGTCTGTTCTTCTTTTGCCTTGATGGCCTGGTACTTATGGACCAGTTCATGGGTCAGAACGAATCGATAGGCTTTCAGGTGTTACGATTTGCATGTTGAGAATGATGAGATTCCTATCCGGAACAGAAACAGCGGCAGAGTATTTGACTGCATAGGCTGCGTCTTTTTTAGCTTGTATGTTTCTACATCTTTCCCGTAGTCATATGTGTTGACAATGGTCATCTCTTCGTTTAATGACACTTGGTATTTGTCTTTCATGTAGCTTTCCACCTGTTCCATCACTTCTTTTCCCTGTTTTTCCATTTCTGGATGATTATCCACAATGGTGTGGGTGCTTCTGGGAGATATATATCCTGTATATCCTGACAGAGTGAGTGCTGTCATGATGGAAATGATTGCTTTTTTGTTCATGGTTTCACCTCCTTTTAAAATAAAGACAACGGGACACGCTTTTCATTGATGAAAAGCCGATCCCCGACTTTTTAGATAAATTAAAGGGAAGTAGCTTTTGCTGCTTCCCTTTCGTTACTTTTTCAAGCTCACATTTCTGCGTTTCCCATCATCTCTCTTCCGCCATTTATGCGATACCACCCACCAAAGTAGCCCCATTTGGCTTCAAAAAGATGCATTTGCAGCCTTTCTTCTGTAATGGTATGGGGGCATTTCAATAAATTCCCTTTCTTTTTCAAACTTCATGATGCACATGTCCTCCTCGTTCATTCCTGGTGGGAGTACCAGAATTTCAAGTTGTTTCATAGGGTCTCCTTTCTTTCTGACTTTGAAATAATCGCTTTTGCGGGCTTTTCTTTTAAGAAAAGCCTCTTTGCGCTTTTCCTTTAACCGAAAGTGTTTTGCAACAGTGTTGCAGAAAAATGAGAAAATTTTCTTTTTTCTCTCTTTGAGATTCTTCTCTTATTTCAAATGCCGTAATTTACATTACTTTACGATAAATTACGATATTCTACGGTAATTTACTGTAATTTACGATAATTTACGGCAAATTAATGGCATTGATTGCACAAAAAAGGAGCAGCCAGATGACGGCTCCTTTCTGATGGAATTAGAACCGGATGCTTTGCAGCACGAGTTCCAGATATTCGATTTTTTCTTTCTGTATCTGAATTCTTTCAGCCTGTTTTTCGGCCAGATTTCTCATAGCTGCATTTTCTTCTGTGAGTTGTTCACGGATCATAGATGCATAGCTGCTTCCTTTCCCTACTTTAAAGCTTACCCCTGTGTTCATGCCTGGTTTACCTACACCGGCCGTAACGTCTAAGTGGATTAAGATATTCTGGCTTGGTCTAAAGAACGTACCGATGGCTGCTTCATTTCCATCTTTGTAATGTCCATATCCGATGGCAAAGGATACCTTGTCTTCTTCATCATGGCCAATGGGTTTCAATGCTGCCAGGGCAGCGGCTTTGGTGATGCCTTTATTGGTATCTTTTTCCAGGTCCTTTTTCATGAGGTTCAGTTTGTCATAGGAGCTTTCCATCGAAAGCGTCTGGTTCACGTATCCTACGTTTGCCATAGAGCCAGCTTCTTTTTCGTCCACTAATATATACCTGTCCAATTCTTCTTGGATGCGTCTATTTTCGTTTCTGCGCCATTTACTCCTACGGTTAAGGTAATTTTCCCTTAGCTTGCATGAGGCGGTATTCCTTGACTTTCTGAAGGGCATGGTAGGCGCTTTCCCCGGTAGCCAGACCTTTGGATAATTGTTTTGTATATGCAGAAACATTCATAGTGTTTAAGGTCGCTTTCTTTTCGAGGTTTACCTTTGTTTGGGAAAGGTCTGCTTTGGCGGCTACATCTTCCGTTGAAATAGCAGACACGGCGTTAACTGGTTCGTTCGTGGCTTCTATCGGTGCATCTGCCAGCATGATGGATGGTTCGTAGCTTTCGGTAGGCTTAGCTTTCATAGCACCAGAGACTTTGGCTTCTTGTGTATTGGTCTGAACCGTGGATACATCCATATCCTTTTGGAATTTTTGAATGGCTTTTTTGACTTGGCTCTTGATAACGGCTTCTCCGTTAGTTGTGAGGTTGCTCATATCCTGACTAAGTTTTGTCCCCTTGATGGTATTCAGATTCTTTTGAATGCCGGATAATTCTGTTTTTTCGCATTGATGGAGGATTTCAAACTTTCCAGCTGGTTTTTGTTTGTTTGGATGCGGTCAAGCAAATCCGGCAATGCTTTGTTGTACAGAATAAAGCTGAGGACCATTAATGAGGTCTTTGGATGTTGCTGAGATTTTGCCTGTATTGACTCCTTTTAAGTATGTTTTGGCTGCTCCGAACAGAGAAATTCTTTTTTTGTCGGCAGTTGTATACGCAGCAGCATTGCCAAGTCCTACGGCATTATTTGTATTTAGGTTGATTCCGTATCTTGCGCTGTATGTTTTTCCTAGCTTAGGCTTGGCATTATTTAACGCAGTGGTCATTTGTACTTTATTGATGACATCTGTGTTTGCAGCCCCGGAAGAAACTGTCTGGGCTTTTCCGTTTAAGGGTCAAGTCACCTGTAATATGGGTATCTGATCCGATGCTATTGAGAAATCCGTTCTCATTCTTTACTTACAGAAATTTAGCTTTGATTTTACCGGTTACTTGCATTGGTGAGCTCCATTCCCCGTCTTCTCTTATAATCATTAGTGTTCCTTTTGATATATCTAATATACTATTTTCATCTATGAATATTAGATTCGTTGTTAAGTTTTGGGCTTGAATTTTTACTATTGCTTTTTATGGCTAATGTTTCTGTTGTAATTGTGTCTGTTGCACTGACGGTAGAACCATTGGTAGCAATTAATTCTTGGTTGCTTGTAATGCTGGCTCCGGTAATATTAGATGCATCTGCAGTAATGCTTTAAGCATTGATTGTCCCTGCTGCAGTGAGCGTGGAATTGGTATTGACGTTGATGGCTTTGGTTGTTTGTACGCCCGCTTTGCCGGTGAGGGAGCTGTTTTCCGTGACAGTGATGGCTGCATCACTAAGATTGGTTAATGTTACCTTTTTTTCTGCTTGATTATATGTTCCTCCGCTAAGGGTTGTTGTTATAGTTACCGTACATCTGTCTGTGTTTTCATCCCATCTTTCTTGGCTTTCGCTTCCTAAATCTCTTTCGGTTATTTCTTTTCCTCCTTTTGAATAATATAATGTTATACTTCCATCGATATTTTTCTGAACAAAATATCCGGTATTTTTGTTAAATGTTTCTATTTCTGTTTCTGTTGAATTTGCAGATAAAGATCCTCTTTTTGATTCCCAATCAGAACAACCGTCATCAGGTGAATAGTGGTTCCATATCTCAATGTTTCCTATCCACTTAGAAGGTATGTATATTATTTTTTGGTCTCCTTTTTATGGAGCTATGTTATTTTTAACTGTTACTGTTTGCCCTTTTAGTATCAAATCGTTTGAGTCTTCTACAAGAGTATCTTCATATCCTGTAGTTTTTTGATATAATGCTCCATTAATCATAATTTTATCATTTTCGTAAGTTGTAGCGCTTATTTCATTTTCCCAACAAAAAAGCGCACTTAAAAGGAGTGATCAGCCCCTGTCAAGGTAGACATGGCAAATATCTAAAAAATTACTGCCGTAAATTCCATGTTGGTGTTTTAGCATCAGCATGGGATTTGCGGCATTTTGTTATGCCGCAAATTTCGCTTTGTATTTCTGAATCCGTTTGTTCTCGGTAATCGGGAACTGTTCCGGG
>OIXL01000216.1_pt1 | contig 32796 bp, 28 predicted proteins | sample 1587761 | NCBI WGS metagenome assembly OIXL01 (sample SAMN03283246) | human gut metagenome | biome: human-associated habitat; material: feces | host: Homo sapiens | place: Peru | collected 2012 | reverse complement strand
GCTCCTGCTTCGACGCCAAGTCCGTACTGGGTACGGTAGGCGTCCGGGGGCCGGTGGACTATACGGTGGTACAGGGCCGCGTCACTGTCCGGGAGGGCCGTCTGGCCACGGTAGACGAGGGCCGCGTGGCGGAGGACGCCAACCGTAAGTGCAAGGCGTACTTAGAGATGTAAGCGGCACGATAAGCATTCGTAGGGGCGGCCCTTGCGGCCGCCCGCACAACAATAAGGAGGACACTATGACGAAACGTACCATCATCCCCCTGCTGATCGCTGCGCTGGTGGCGCTGCTGCTTCCGTGGCTTGCGGTCACGCTTGTCAAGGGAGACGGCGGCATGGCCATCTGCTTTGCCGAGACGGACGTGCGCCCCATGGGCCGCGAGGCCGTCGGCGTGCGCGGCATCCGCCTCAAGGACGGCGACTGGGTCGTCGGCGCTGAGATCGCGCAGCCGGACGCGGACGTGCTGTCCATCACCGAAAACGGCTACGGCAAGCGGACAGAGCTGCCGGAATACCTCCGCACCGGTCCCGACGGGGAGAAGATCCCCCAGAGCCGAGGCGGCAAGGGTCTGAAAAACTACAACATTACCCCCAAGACCGGCAATGTTGCCGGCTGCCGGGTGGTGAGCGAAAGCGACGACGTGATGCTCATCGAAAACGGCGGCGTCAAGGTCACGTATTTTTATACCGACACCATAAAATTCAAACCTGTTCTCGATGACGACGACACTCGCGGCGACGTCAAGTATTTCTATACCCTTTACAAAAAGGTTGACGGCAATTACGTTGAAATCGAAGGGAAGACAGGCATTGCAATCAACAATCCCGGCTCCGACATCTTCACCCTTTCGGGACTTGAAAAGGGCGAATACGCAATCAAGTTCAAAGCGATCGATACGGTTGGGCTTTTCTACGAAAATCTTGTCAAAGATAAAACTCCCGAACAAATCGCAGGGCTGAACCTTAACGACGTACAAAAAGGCTGGGCAAACCACGCCGTTTACAGCGATTATCACCGTTTCACAATCGACGACATCAAGAACCCGCCCGAAAAATGGGAAACCGCAATTTACCTTGAAAACGGCGGCGCATATAACGGCGCATGGACGAATCAGAACGTCGTTATCGAGTTCAACACGCTCTCTTCCATTATGGAAATAACCTATCAAATCAGTTATCGCAACCTTAAAAACGGCGTTTTCGTAGGTACACAAACCGAATGGGTGAGCATCAACGACAAAATCATCGATAACAAATATGTCATAGGCTATGACGAAACTTCGCCCGAAGGATACGAACGCATCTATTATCTCCAAGCGATTTATAATTCGTCAAATATCACGTATACCGTTAACGTTCCCGTGAAATACGACAACTATAACGGATACAAGCCCGAAATCGCAAGGCTTCTTGACTTCTCGACAGACGCGTATGCCGATCTTTTGCCCCTTCTTGTGAACCTTAACTACAAACAAGTCGGGAAAGACGGCTACGTCAGCGAATTTTTGGGCAGCCCGATGACTCTTTATTACGCAATCACCCGTGACGGCGTCGAGGGCGCGGCAAAGGAACTTTCGCTTGAAACAAACAACGTTTATATGGATTTGTTCGAGGGAAGAAACGTTTCAGTCCTCACGCAAATTCAGGTCAGATTCTGGCTTGTCGACGAAGCGGGCAATACAAACAAGGAAACCACCTACAACGTCAACCTTGACAGGGCAAAGATCAACGTCAACTTCAACATCGATAAGGATGCCCCAAGATACTTCAACAATACGACCGACGTAAATAAATCGCTTGTTTCGTACACGTTGTCGAACAAGTTTGCAGGCACTATCCCGTCGGGGAAAATCGGCATTACTTTCGACGCGGCGTACGACGACGTTAATGCAGGTAAAAGACAGGTGATTGTCAGCAATGTTCGGGCTTCCTACGTCGAAGGCTCGGCTTATACGGCTGCGCTCATCGACGAATATGAAAAGGTTTTCTTTGACGTCAACGGCAACGTCATCACCCTCGTGGACGGCAGGTTCGTCGTCGGCACGCACGAAATCAGAAAAGCGCGCCTTACGATTGACGAGAAGTACAGACATGCACCGTTTGTCTATAACGGCACCATCAATTACGCAATGACCGACTACGTTTCGGGCGACGGCTCGTTATTAGTGCTCGATAAGGTTCTGGGCGACAAAGCGGACGAATGGAAAAATATCCAATGGAAAGGCACGTTCCAACTTGACAGCATTGCCGTCAACAACGGGCTTCGCGCGTCGCTTATAAATATCGAAATCGCGGGCGAACTGAACAACAATTACCAGATCACAAACGCGGGCGGCTCCGCAAGCGCACCCAAAGCGTATATCGATATCCAAAAAGCCAAACTCGGCAAAATCACGATTATCGCCTCAAAGGTCTATAACGGCGAAAATACGATTCTGACGAACTCGGACTGCAAGTTTAGTATCGAGGGACTGCAAGGCATGGACAACATCGCGCTCGAATACGGCACGATTATCATGCCCGGCAAGGACGTCGGCACGTATACCTTTAACGTCACCGATTTCAAACTCGTCGGCGAAAGACAAAAATTCTATGACCTGACAGACGTTACCGTCGAAGCGACGGTTACCGTAACGCCCAAAACCATCACGGTTACGGTGCATAACGTCGATAAACCTTTCGACAACAAAACGGCGTTCCAAATCGGCAATTATACGTTCGGCGGCGTTGTGACGGGCGACGACGTGAAGTTGCTCACAAGCACGGGCAATACGGCAAATATCAACGTCGGCACTTATCCCGATTGCAAAGTCACGCTGGGTATTACCGGCAATGACAGCAAAAACTACGTCCTGAAAGATACCGAGGCGGTTGTTACGGTCACCATTTCTCCGCGCGAAATCGGCGGCGCGAAAATCACCGGTATTTACGCTGTCGATACGAACGGCAACTATTACTACATCAATAAAATCGGCGGAAACGTTGTGATTTATCAGAAAGACGGCGCAGGTTATATCGCATACAGCAAGGACGAAAACGGCAAAGCAAAGACCGAAAACGTTGACGTTTTGCCAGAAGGCGCAACCGTATGGGTGCTCGATACGTTCGTCACGGGCGGCGTTTGCATCATCAACGGTCACCGCTTCGAGTTGTCACCGGACATCGTTTACGCAATCGAATACTATGAGGATACCGGACTCAAAAACAAACTCGACATCGGTGAAATCGACTTCAAGGAGCGTCAGTATCAGCCCGTCGTCGTCGATCAGAACGGCAACAATTTCGTTATCAACGTCAACGTTAAGGACGGCGTTTACGACACCTCTTCGGGCGCGTATAAATATACGTTGAAAATCAAAAACTTCGGCGAGAAAAGCAACTTCAAGAAAATAACGGGCTTCAACGACACGGAAACCAAAGTCGTGTCCGTGCTTGACTTCTCGGACGTCAAGTTTGAAAATAAAATGTTCAACGACAAAGGCAACGTCGATAAGTTCAGCGCACCGTACAACGCGAAGGCATACACGCTTAACGTCATAAGCCCGTCACAGTTGAATATTGAACTCACGGAATACTTCAAGAAGGGCGCAGACGGCGTATGGATGCCCGTTGAAAATGCAATCGACGCAGGAGTTTACTACGGTAAGTTCACGGTATCGCGCTTGAATAACGAATACATTATTGAACAAACTTTCACGATTGAAAAAATCGGCACCGAAATTAAGATTAAAGACGCGTCCGTTACGTACGACGCAAAATACGGCGAAGACTTCGCGGAAAAAGTGCAAAAGGTCGACGACGCGTTCAATTACTACAAGACGACTTACGGCATGGTCGTCGGCGCAAACGACATCGTTTACGAATATTCCTTTGACGAAGATTTCAAGACGCTTCTCGGCAGTGCTCCCGTCCGTCAGGGTGGCGGCGTATGCTACGTCCGCGTGAAATATAAGGGCAACGAAAACTTCATCGGCTCGTACTCGCCCGCACGCAAAATCAACGTTAACGGCGCGAAATTCAACCTTGTCGATATCACGGCAAACGTAGGCGAATCGTTCAATCTGCCCACGGTTGAAAATCTTATCGATAAAGACTCCGTCGGCGGCAACTACAAAGAAATCGCAAAAGACTTTGTCATCGTTTATCGCGTCAGCGACGCTAGTTACAAGGTCGTGAATAACGTTGCGGGACTTGGGGGCGAAGGCAGATATCCTTACAGAGTCGTTCATAAAGGTCTTATAGAGGGTGGCGTCTGGAAGAAACTCGGTAGCAGCGCGGAAGACGAAAGATATACCCGTGCCGTGTCGGCGGACGGCATAATCGAAGCGACGATTTCCATCACCGAAAACGAACTTAACTCGGTATGGGGCGGCGACGTCAACGTTCCCGACGATAAAGTTCTGGAAGATAACTTCATCGGCACGATCTCGGGCAGTTGGACGCAGGCGGACAGCGGATATAAAGTTTACTTCTGCATACTCGACAGAAACAACGCCGCAAGCCGCGATAACTTCACCAACGGTTTAAGACAAAATAAGGAAATCTTTGGCAAAGAGTACGCCGCCGGCAAGGTCTACTTCCTGTCGCTCAGCGAATATAAGAACAAAAGCGTCCTTATGAACGCCGACAAACAGCCCAGACTTATGAGCCCCGCAACCGTAACGATGAAAGTCAGTGCAAACGGCGCGAAACTCATCAGATACAACAACGGCGAATGGACGGAAGTAAACTACGTCGATAACGGCGACGGCACCGTAACGTTTGAAACCGATAAACTCGGCTACTTCATCTTTGCGGAAGACTACGTCGCGCCCAAAGCGAAAACAAACATGCAGGCAATCGGCATCGGCGCAGGCGTTGGCGGCGCGGCAGTGCTTATGGCAATCATCGTGGTTACGGTGGTCGTCATTAAGAAAAAACGCGCATAATCGTTAAACAAACGGCACGCGACGGCGTGCCGTTTCCATATCATTTATAAAGGAGAAGGAAAATGAATAAATACGCAGGTACGAAAACCGAAAAGAACCTCGAAACGGCTTTTTCGGGCGAATCACAGGCAAGAAACAAGTATACTTACTTTGCGTCGGTTGCGAAAAAAGAGGGCTATGAACAAATCGCGTCCCTGTTTCTGAAAACCGCCGACAACGAAAAAGAACACGCCAAACTTTGGTTCAAGGAACTTAACGGCATCGGAAACACAACGGAAAACCTTGTTGCCGCGGCGGCGGGCGAAAACTACGAATGGACGGATATGTATGCGGGCTTTGCAAAAACAGCCGAAGAAGAAGGCTTCCCTGAACTTGCGGCGAAATTCCGACTTGTCGCGGCGATCGAGAAACACCACGAAGAAAGATATCGCGCGCTGTTGAAAAATATCGAAACGGCGGAAGTTTTCAAAAAATCCACGGTGAAAGTGTGGGAATGCAGAAACTGCGGTCATATCGTCGTCGGAGAGTGCGCGCCCGAGGTTTGCCCGACGTGCAATCATCCCCAAAGTTATTTTGAAATATCCGCGGACAACTATTGATTGTCGCAAAACACGCGGGAAACCGTTTTCAAAGCGTCGGGACGCCTCGACGTTTTTTAATGTTTAATATTATATATTATATAGTTTATATAATAAAAATAAAGGGCGGCGGGGAAAATTCGAAGGCGAGAAAAAGCGCGATATTTTCAAAAAAAAATAATAATAAAAAAATTTTCTTTTCCTTCTTAAAAAAGGTTTACAAAAAACGCCGCTTGTGTTATTATAACCCTAACAGAAATCTTTAATTATGTCCAGAGAGGCATACAAGGTTATCATACAATAAACAGGTGTATCATATCTTGCGTGTCTCGGCGCAAGATTTTTTTTGAGGTTTTATGGAAATTAAGGCAAACATTATGGATGATACGGCTGTCGCACGCGCGCTTAAAAGGGTATCGCACGAGATTATCGAAAGAAACGACTCCCTTGAAAACGTCGTGCTTATCGGCATTAAAAGCCGTGGTATCCCCCTTGCCGGAATAATTGCCGAAAACGTGAAAAAATACGAAGGCGTGTCGCTTGACGTGGGTGAACTCGATATAAGTCTTTATCGTGACGACCTTGCGGAAAAAAGCGAAACTCCCGTTATCGAAAAAATCAACGTTCCCTTTGAAGTAAGGGGACGAGACGTCGTCCTTGTTGACGACGTTTTGTTTACGGGAAGGACGGCGCGCGCCGCAATCGACGCCGTGTTCACGCTGGGACGTCCGCGCACGATACAACTTGCCGTGCTTATCGACCGCGGTCATCGCGAACTTCCGATACGCGCGGACTACGTCGGCAAAAACCTGCCAACGTCCAAGCAGGAGGTCGTAAGGGTAATGATACCGCCCTATGACGAGAAAATCGCCGTCGACCTGTTTTCACTCTGATATATCAAAATATAAATAAATTTTAAAGGAGATTGTTACTTATGAAGATGATTTACAACGTTGAAGACAAGTTGTCCTTCAAACAAACGCTTGTGTACTCGCTTCAACAATTCTTGGCGGTCGTATGCGCGACGATTCTCGTGCCTATTCTTTCCTCGGGAAACGGCGTCAACATGAGCCCCGCTGCCGCGCTTTTCGGCGCAGGTATCGCAACCCTGTTCTACGTATGGGTTACCAAGAAAAAGAGCCCGATGTTCATCGGAAGCTCGTTCGCGTTTATCTCGGCGTTGATCGGCGCAACTCAATACGGCTGGTGGGGAATTATTCTCGGCGGCGTATTCGCAGGCGCTGTGTACTGCATACTTGCCTTTATCGTTTATAAGAAAGGCACTGAATGGATTAACAAACTTATGCCCGCGGTCATCATCGGGCCCACGGTCGCTCTTATCGGCTTAGGTCTTTCGGGCAGCGCAATCAGCAACCTTACCACTGCAAGCGGCAGCGGACAATCTTACAACCTTGTCGCAATCCTTTGCGGTTTATTTGCCTTCTTCGTAACGGTCTTCGTATCCTGCAAGGGCAGCAAAAAAATGCAACTTATGCCTTTCATCATCGGTATCGGCGCAGGTTACCTTCTCGCATCGTTCTTCTCCATCTTCGGATACGCATGCGACGTCGAATATCTCAAAATCGTCAACTGGAAACCCCTTGTCGAAAACTTCGTAAAAGACGGCAAATTCACGGGCATCACCGCATTCCTCGATTATCCGCACCTTGCGATTATCGAAGCAATTAAGGAATCCGTTAACGGCACCGCAAGACTTACCGGCGCGGGCGTCGGCGCAATCGCGCTTCTGTTCATCCCCGTATCGCTTGTCGTTTTCGCGGAACATATCGCGGACCACAAAAACATGAGCACCATCATCGAAAAAGACCTTCTTAAAGACCCCGGTCTTCATCGCACGCTCATCGGTGACGGCTTCGGAACGACCGTCGGCACAATCTTCGGTTGCTGCCCCAACACCACTTACGGCGAATGCATCGGCTGTGTGGCAATCACCAAAAACGCCTCGATTTACACCATAATCGGCGCGGCTGTTATCGCGATTATAATCGCGTTTTTCAGCCCGTTCATCGCACTTATCGAAACAATCCCCACCTGCATTCTGGGCGGCGTATGCCTGGCGCTCTACGGATTTATCGCAGTCAGCGGTCTTAAAATGCTGCAAAACGTCGACCTCGGCGAAAGCAAAAACCTCTTCGTCGTATCGGCAATCCTTGTCACGGGTATCGGCGGACTCGCTCTTAAATTCGGTCTTGCAACGAAGGGCAAGGCAATCGTCACCATCACCAACATCGCAACCGCTCTTATCGTAGGTATCCTTACCAACGTCCTTCTTTCCATCAAAACCAAGAAAGAAAAACAGGGCGAAGTCAAAGACGGCGAAAGCATCGCGGTCGTGGGCGAAGGCGTAACGTATGACACGGACGACAAACTCCCCGGCGTCAGAAAAGACGAAGTCGTGGCAGACAGCGAAGCAGTCGACGAAGCAGTTGAAGAACTCGGACTCGAAGACGATGACAAAACCGCGACGGTGGAATTCCAGGCGGAAGAAACAAAGGACGAATCGTCCGACAAGTAATAATCAACGAAATATCAAAAAGTCCTCATAGTTTTATGAGGACTTTTTTTATACCTGAAATGCAACTTTTTGCGTGGGCACCTTGTTGCCTTCGGCGCGATGAGCCAATCGGCAGTGATATGCTTACGGCGTGATATTCTCTTCGACAGTGATGAAACACTTTGCGATATAAAAATGCCCTGACAAAAGTCAGGGCAATGCAATTATTCGTTCAATTATTGCGGATTATTTCGTACCGAAAATTCTGTCGCCGGCGTCGCCGAGACCGGGGACGATGTAGCCGTTTTCGTTAAGGTGAGAGTCTTTGCAGCCGACGAAGATGTGTACGTCGGGATGTTTTGCGTGGACTTTTTCAATTCCTTCGGGCGCGCCGATGATGCTCATAAACTTAATATTTTTGCAGCCTTTTGCCTTAATGAAGTCGATTGCCGCGATTGCGCTGCCGCCGGTTGCGAGCATCGGATCGAGAATGATGACTTCGCGGTTTGCGATATCGTCGGGAAGTTTGCAGTAGTACTCCTTGGGTTCAAGCGTTTCGTGGTCGCGATAAAGACCGACGTGTCCGACTTTTGCGGTGGGGACAAGAGCAAGGATACCGTTTACCATGCCGAGACCTGCGCGGAGAATAGGAACGATTGCGATGTCATTTGCAATAACGCGGGTTTTAGTGACCGCAATCGGGGTTTTAACCTCAATTTCTTGCGTATTGATATCACGGAGAGCCTCAAATGCCATAAGCATTGCGACTTCTTCCACAAGTTCGCGAAACTCTTTGCTACCGGTACGTTCATCACGCATAATTGCAATTTTGTGTGTGATAAGAGGGTGATTGAAAATGGTTACGTTGTTCATAAAACACCTCACAATATTTACTTTTAACATAGTAACATTTCGGCGTTTTTTTTGCAAGCAAAATACGCATTGTTCGACATATTTTTTAAGGCATATCGCAATAAAAAAATTAGCAAAAAAACACGAATTTCGTCAAATTGATATTTTCAAAACCTTGATAACGTAAATTTATTGTGTTATAATATACACAGTATAGGTATTTTATCTAATTTATTTTCAGGGTTATATTATTAAAGAGGAGTTTGAAAAATGTTAGCAGCAGTTTCATCCAATGAAGTATGGCAGAAAATCGTCGATTTCTTTACCATCACGGTGAAAGACTTTTTCGTTGAATTATTGGCAGAAAATCCCCCGATTAAGTTCATTTTGCTTGTTGCGGGCGCAGCGCTCGTACTCGTCGGCTTAATCGTTATTATCGCGGTTTGTGCAAAGAAGAACAAGGCAAAGAAAGCGGCAAAGAATGCGGCAAGACAGAGCGTCAAAGACGCAAAGAAAGCAAGTAAGAGTGGCAAAGTCGCAGCCGAAGAAAAACCCGCTGTGAAAGAAACGCCCGTCGTACCCGCGACACCCGCACCCGCGCCCGTTGCGGCAGCGGCACCTGCACCCGCGCCTTATATCGAGGACGAGAAGAAGTTCGACGCAGACGCTTTCGATGACGAGCTGCCTCCGTTTGAAGACAAAAAACCCGCTCCGCAGGAACAAATCGATATGTCGAAGTTTATCGCGGAAGACAAAGTTTATGCTCCCGTGGAAGAAGAAAAACCCGTCGCGCCCGCGCCTGTTCCTGCATACGTTCAGCCGGAAGAACCCGCGCCCGTCGAGGAAAAGCACTATATCGAGCCGGAAAACAACGACAACTTCGTTGACGACAGCTGGGGCAAGGCAAAAATAAATCTGAAACCCAAAAAAGCGCAGAAAGAAGAAACGACGGAAGAACCCGAAGTCGCCGCGGAAGAACCCGCTCCCGCAAAGAAAAAAGCGACGAAGAAGAAGGCGGAAGTAACGGAAGAAGCCGCACCCGCAAAGAAAGCACCCGCAAAGAAAAAGGCGGAGGCAAAGGTTGAAGAACCCGTCGAGGAAAACGACGAAGCCGATAAACCCAAGGTCGTCGGCAAATATACGATCGAAGATACCGGCTATGCGTATCAGTTCCACCTTTACGCAAACAACGGGCAACTTCTGTACGAAAGCCGTGAATACGCAAGTCTGAACTCCTGCAAGGGCGGTATCGCGACCTTTAAGAAGAACGTCGCAGATTGCGAGTACCGCATCGACGTCGATAAGAACGGCGGCTACAAGTACATCTTCAAGAAAGGCAACAGCATTTACATCGGCGAAACGTACTCGACCGCAAAAGCGGCGGAACGCAGCGCGGAATCCGTGAAACGCTTTGCACAGGTTTCCGAAATCAGCGAATAAATTTTTAATATAAAATAATAAAAGGGGTTATATCAATATGGCAAAAGAAGTAAAAAAAGCAGCAACAAAAGAGCCCGCACCCAAGAAAGCCGCGGCGAAAGAACCTGCAAAAAAAGTTGCGACGAAAGAGCCCGCAAAGAAAGCGGCAGTTAAGGAAGTCGCCCCCGCAGAAACCGCAGCAAAAGGCGTTGTCGGAAAATATCGCGTAGATTGCGTTTACGGCGATCTTTATCAATTCCATCTTTATGCAAACAACGGTCAGCTCCTTTACGAAAGCCGCGAATATGCGTCGAAGAAATCGTGCCTGGAAGGCATCGAAACCTTCAAGAAAAATATGCAGGACGCAGCAACGACCGTACGTGTGGATAAGGACAAAAACAACAGATATAAGTTCATTATCAAAAACCGCAACAGCATTTACGTCGGCGAAACTTACGACAATAAGAAACAAGCCGAAAGCAGCGCGGAATCGGTGAAACGCTTTGCAGTCGTATCGCAGGTCATCGAATAAGAAAAAACGAAATTACGCACGGTGAAAACCGTGCGTTTTTTTATACGAAATCTGAGGCGGAAGAATATATCTTTGATATATTCTTTTTTTGCGATTTTTTGCGCGGGATACGATCGTCAAAAAATCTTTTTACAAATTGCGACAAAATGCGTATATTTCGTTGACAAATATACGCTATTTTCATATAATCATATTCAGTCGTATGGTTTAGTAATTGTAAACTTTTTTCTTAAAATTACAAAACTCTCTAATTTTTAGGTTTAGAAACACTAAACAAACGGCGCGGAAACAGGAGGTTATATGGAAATCGGAACCAAACTGAAAAATCTGCGGCTTCGTTGCGGATTGACGCAGGAGGAACTTGCCGACAGGTGCGAACTCACGAAAGGCTACATAAGCCAACTCGAAAACGACCTGACCATGCCGACAATTTCCACCCTGAACGACCTTATGGTGGCACTTGGAAGCGACCTGAAAACCTTTTTCAGCGAAGACGAACCCGAACAAGTCGTGTTTACGAGCGACGACTTTTTTGAAAAGGAAGGCGACGGGCAAAAAATCGTCTGGCTTGTGCCCAACAGTCAGAAGAACGAGATGGAGCCTGTTTATATCGAAATCGAGCCGAATACGACGCTTCAAAAAGATATGCCGCACGAGGGCGAAGAATTCGGATACGTCCTTGACGGCGAAATCGAAATCGTCATCGGCAACAACGTCTATAAGTGCAAAAAACGCAACAGTTTTTATTTTGTAAGCAACAAAGTACATTATATTAAAAATACAAAAAATACAACGGCTAAAATCATCTGGGTGTCAAGCCCGCCCACGTTTTAAGGAGAGTATATGTCATCTGCAAACATTATCGAAATCAAAAACGTATCCAAGGAATACGACGGCAAAGCAGTCGTCAAAAACGAAAGCATCGCGATAAAACGCGGCGAATTCGTGACAATTTTAGGACCTTCGGGCTGTGGCAAGACGACGACGCTTCGTATGATTGCCGGCTTTGAAAAACCGACCAGCGGACAAATCCTTTTTGACGGCGAAGATATTTCCAATCTGCCGCCGCATAAGCGCGCCGTGAACACGGTTTTCCAGAAATACGCGTTGTTCCCGCACCTTAACGTGTTCAACAACATCGCGTTCGGTCTGAAACTCAAAACCATTCCCGACGGCACGACGTATACCGACAGAAAGGGCAGGACTTTCGACAATATGAGAAAATATACGAAAGCCGAAATCGCCGAAAAAGTCAATCACGCGCTTAAAATGGTTGACCTTGAAGACTACGGTCACCGCGACGTGAACAGCCTTTCGGGCGGACAGCAACAGCGCGTCGCAATCGCAAGGGCAATCGTCAACGAGCCGAAGTTGCTGCTGCTTGACGAGCCGCTGGGCGCGCTTGACCTGAAAATGAGAAAGGATATGCAGATCGAACTGATGGATATGCATAAACGCCTTGGAATCACGTTCGTTTACGTCACGCACGATCAGGAAGAAGCGCTCACCATGAGCGACAAAATCATCGTTATGCGCGACGGCGAAGTGCAGCAAATCGGCACCCCCAAAAAGATTTACGACGAGCCCGCAAACGCATTCGTCGCCGACTTTATCGGCGAAAGCAACATCATGTCGGGCATTATGATCGACGACTATAAATGCAGTTTCTTCGGCACCGAGTTCGAGTGCGTCGACAAAGGCTTCAAACCCAACGAACCCGTCGATATCATCGTGCGCCCCGAAGACATTTACATCACGAAGGGCAAAAACGTCGAAAAGGGACAACTCACCGCAAAAGTAACGTCCTGCGTGTTCAAGGGCGACCACTACGAAATCCTTTGCGAAAGCGACGGAAACGAATTGCAGATCGTTGAAAATACCGAGTGCGCCGTCGGCGAAGAAATCGGTATCTTCATTCCGAAAGAAGAAATACACATCATGCACAAAGCGCGCATTATCAACGAGTACGAAACCGAAATGGGCGACGACGGCATTGTGAAAATTTGCGAAGCCGACTTTGAAACGAAAAGCGACTTGCCCGCAGGAACGAAAGTTAAAGTGTCGATTCCGTTTGATAAAGTCGACGTTACCGACGACGAAGCCGACGGAACGGTCAGCGCGGACGTCGTGTCGAGCATTTACAAGGGAAGTTACTATCAGGTCATTTTACGCACCGATTTCGACTATGACTTCTTTGTCGACACTCAGGACGAATGGCTCAAAGGCGACCGCGTAGGTATCAATATTAAACCCGAAGACATTAAGGTGGAGGCAATTTAATGAAAGAGAAAATTAAAAATTTCAGATTTACGCGAAAAGCCTTTGCTTATCCGTATATGCTGTTTTTGCTGGTTTTCGTCGTTACGCCGCTTGTGCTGATTCTTGCCAACGCGTTTATTTACGACGGGAAATTCAGTTTCAAAAACTTTGCGATTTTCTTCACCGAAAAGTCAAGTCTGGTGGTGCTTGGAAACTCCATTCTCGTCGGACTTCTGACGACGATTATTTGCATAGTTTTGGGATATCCCGCGGCGTACTTCCTTGCGAAATACAGCGCAAGCAAGATTTTCGTATTGCTGTTTATCCTGCCCATGTGGGTGAACTTCCTGATAAGGACGCTTGCGACGAAAGCGATTTTCGTGTCGATGAACATTCCGCTCGGAATGGGGACGGTCGTGTTCGGCATGGTTTACAACTATCTGCCGTTTATGATACTTCCTTTGCACACGGTGCTTTCGAGCATTGATAAAAACTATATCGAGGCGGCGGAAGACCTCGGGGCAGACAAGTTCCAGGTTTTCGCAAAAACGATATTGCCGTTGTCGGTGCCGGGGATTTTAAGCGGAATCACGATGGTGTTCATTCCCACGATTTCGACATTCGCGATAAGCCAACTTTTGTCGGACAGCACGGTATTCTTGTTCGGCGACAGCATTCAGATGAAGTTTGATCAGGGCTTGTACGGCGTCGGCAGCGTCATGAGCCTTGTAATGATAATTCTCGTGCTTGTTTCCAACTTTATAATGAACAGGTTTTCAAAAATGTCTGCGACGGGAGGAAGAAACTTATGGTAAAGAAATTTTTTGCAAAAGCATATCTTTATTTACTTCTCGCGCTGCTGTACGCGCCGATAGTGCTGATTATCGTGTTTTCGTTTTTCAACACGTCGATTTTCTCTTTTGACAACGGGTTCAGTTTCGAGTCGTACAAGTCGATATTCGCGTCCGACAAAACGCCCGAACTGCTTGCCGCGCTTAAAAACACGCTGATTATCGCCGCCGTATCGAGCGTTGTATCGACGCTTATCGGCACGTTTTCGGCAATCGGCATTTATTGTTTGAAACCGCGTGCGAGAAAGGTTGTGGAAAACGTCAACCAACTGCCCATCATCAACAGCGAAATCGTTATGGCGGTGTCGCTTATGATATTCTTCGTGACGTTCTCGTTCCCCGCGGGATATTTCCGCCTTATCATCGGACACATCAGTTTCTGCACGCCGTACGTCATTCTTTCGGTACTGCCGAAACTTCAAACGATGGACAACAACGTTTACGAAGCCGCTCTCGACCTTGGCGCAAACCCGTTCAAAGCGATGGTAAAAGTCATTCTGCCCATACTTGCGCCCAGCATTATGTCGGGATTTATGATGGCGTTCACGCTGTCGATGGACGACTTCATCATCACGCAAATCAACAAAGGCGCGGCAACGGGCATCAACACTCTTTCGACGTACATCTACGCCGACGCAAGGGTACAAGGGCTTTCGCCGTTCTGGTTTGCGATATTCAGCATTATCTTTATCGTGGTGCTTACGACCATTCTCGTCGTCAACGTCGTTAAGGTCAAAAAAGCCAAAGCCGACAAGAAAAAGGAGGTTAAAGCATGAACAAGAAAGCAATTAAAATCCTTATCGTGTCGGTGATTATTGCGGTTATCGTCGGCGGTACGATTGCAGGCATCGTCGTCGTGAACCTTGACAGGAAAAAAGAAAAACTTGTCGTATATAACTGGGCGGACTATATCGATCCCGCCAACATCACGCTTTTTGAAGAGTATTACAAGCAAAAAACCGGCAAGGAAATTGAGGTCGTTTACAGCACTTTCGACACAAACGAAACAATGATGACCGAAGTTACCAAGGGCGACAGCCAGATCGACCTCGTTTGCCCCAGCGAATACTCCATTCAGAAACTGAAAGAGAAAAACCTTTTGCAACCGCTCGATATGTCGGACGGCGACTACGAATTCATAAGTAACGTGTATCCCGCAATCCGCGACAGGGTAGAGTCGATCTTCGGCGCGGAAATGAACGGATATTTCGTGCCGTATATGTGGGGCACGCTCGGCATAATGTACAACGTCGAAAAGGTCAGGAAAGAAGACCTCGAAGCCGGCTGGGGTATCCTTTGGAATAAGGCGAACAACCCGGAACTTGAAGGGAAAATCCTTGTGAAAGACAGCGTCCGCGACGTGTACGCCGCAACCGTTTGTTACCTCAAAGAAGAAGGAAAACTCGACGGGACTCCGTACGCCGCGCTTTCAATCGAACAACTTATCAACACCGTCGACAACACGCTTTTGAAAATGTGTGAAACCGTGCTACTGGAACAAAGAAAGCATATCAAAGGCTACGAAGTCGATTTCGGCAAGGACGATATGATCAACAAAATCGCATACGTCGACCTTGCCTGGTCGGGCGACGCAATGTACGCAATCGAGGAAAGTTACAACCCCGACAAAACTTTTAAAAACCTTGCAACCGGCGAAGAAACGAATTACCTTCTGGATTACTTCGTCCCGACAATTGAAATCGACGGCGAAGAAAAAGAGTTCGGCAACGTCTGGTTCGACGGCTGGGCAATCCCGAAGACCGCGCAAAACGTCCCGGCGGCAAAGGAATTTATCAACTTTATGTGCCGTCCCGACGTCGCGATGCGTAATATGATGGAAATCGGCTATACCTGCTCCTTCGATCCCGATAAATATATTGCGGGCGAAGACGAATTCACAATCGAAGCCGTCAACTGCCTTCTCGAAAACGAGTACGTTTGGGAAATTTCCGACGACGAAATTGCCGAAAATTATCCCGATGGCGACTGCATTATCAAGGAAATCGACGGCGTTAAGTACGACCTTACCGAGTTCTTCGGCGACCATAGAAGATACCCCGACTTTAAGAAATCGGAAGGCACTCTCGGCGTAATGCAGGACTTCGGCGCGCAAAACGACGCGGTCGTCAGTATGTGGGAAAGGGTAAAAGGCGGCGACGAATTCCCGTGGAAACTTATCGTCTCAATCGTTGCTTGCGTCGCGATTGTCGCAGGGGCGTTCGGGCTGTGCTTCCTGGTGCGCCACGTCAAATCGAAACGCCAGCCGCATATCGACGCGGATTCCGAACAACAAACCGCTTAAAACAAAATTGAAAAACCAAACGAAACCAAAAAACCGATTGCAAACGCAATCGGTTTTTTAATCTGTAATACCCAAAACTACAAAAGTATCTTGCGTGGGTTTATGACAAGGATTCCCTTCCGGGAGATTGCCACGTCGCTACGCTCCTCGCAATGACATTAAGTGCGTTGCACGAGATAGCATAATGAAGAGAGTATGTAGATTTTGCTATTACTTTTCAGCAAACAAGTCCTTGTTCCATTCCGTACGAAGTACTCTGTCATTGCGAGCGCAGCGTGGCAATCTCCCGGAAGGGTTACCGCATTGTAAGCCGACAAATTCAGAATAGACAATAGGGTAAGGGCGATACAAAATAACTGTCTATTCTGTTATCGTCCTTATCTTGAAAAAAAATTACCGATTGCAAACGCAATCGGTTTTTTAATCTGTAATTTTATTATTTATCCGCTGTTCTTGTTTTGGAAACCGCGTTTTTCAAAACAAGTGAAAAGGGAATAAGGATTAGCGGAGCGCAGGTTTCCTTATGGGAAAAACGGCACAAAAAAGGCATCTTTTTCAAGATGCCTTTGACTGTTGTTTGTCCCGTTTTCCAAAACGGCAATCTTTTCATTTGCCGTTTTGAGAGCGAAGCGACTTAGTACATGTCGCCGCCCATCGGAGCCTGCGGCATCGCCGGAGCCGGTTCGGGCTTGTCGGCAACGATGACCTCGGTGGTGAGCAACGTAGACGATACGCTTGCTGCGTTTTGAAGTGCCGAGCGCGTGACTTTGGTCGGATCGAGAATACCTTTTTCGACCATATCGCAGAACTCGTTTTTAAGAGCGTCGTAACCGAAGTTCGCTTTCTTTGCGCGCAACACGTTATCTACGATAACGCCGCCGTCAACGCCTGCGTTTTCCGCGATTTGTTTAATGGGGGCGGTAAGGGCTTTCGCGATGATGAGCGCGCCAGTTTTTTCGTCGCCGCTGAAAGTATTTGCGTATGCGGTAACTTTGTCGCTGATGGACAGAAGGGCAATGCCGCCGCCGGGGACGATACCTTCTTCGACAGCCGCGCGGGTTGCCGCAAGAGCGTCTTCGATGCGGAGTTTTCTTTCTTTCATTTCAACTTCGGTTGCCGCGCCGACTCTGACGACTGCTACGCCGCCCGAAAGTTTTGCAAGGCGTTCTTGAAGTTTTTCTTTGTCGTAGTCGCTGGTGCTTTCCGCAATCTGGTGCTGGATTGCCGCAACGCGTTGTTTGATGAGAGCGGGATCGCCTGCGCCGTCAACGATGGTGGTGTTGTCTTTGTCGACCTGAACCATTTTCGCGCTGCCCAGCATATCGAGGGTTGCGTCCTTGATTTCGTAGCCGAGATCGGACGAAATGACGGTTGCGCCTGTCAGGATTGCGATATCTTCAAGCATTGCTTTGCGCCTGTCGCCGTAACCGGGGGCTTTGACCGCAACGCACTTGATTGCGCCTTTGAGTTTGTTCAGGACAAGGGCGGTAAGAGCCTCGCCTTCGACTTCTTCTGCGATGATGAACAAGCCGCGGCCTGATTTTACAACCTGTTCGAGAACGGGCAGCAAATCCTGGAACACGCTGATTTTCTTATCGGTGATAAGGATAAGCGGATCTTCAAGGACGGCGTCCATTTTGTCGGGGTTGGTCATCATATAGGGGGAAGCGTAACCGCGGTCGAACTGCATGCCTTCGACGACGCTGAGTTCCGTCTTCATGGTTTTGCTTTCGTCGATGGTGATAACGCCGTCTTTGCCGACCTTTTCAAAAGCGTCGGAAAGCAGAGTGCCGATTTCTTCGTCGCCTGCCGACACGCTCGCGACCTGCGCGATAGCGGTTTTGCTTTCAATGGGCTTGCTGATTTTTTTGAGTTCTTCGACGGTATATTCGGTTGCTTTCGCGATACCTTTTTTCAGCACCATCGGGTTTGCGCCGGCGGCGATGTTTTTCATACCTTCGCGGATTATGGTCTGTGCGAGAAGGGCAGCCGTTGTGGTGCCGTCGCCCGCGACGTCGTTGGTTTTTACGGACACTTCTTTCACAAGTTGCGCGCCCATATTTTCAAAAGCGTCTTCGAGTTCGATTTCCTTGGCGATGGTTACGCCGTCGTTTGTGATGAGGGGTGCGCCGAACTTTTTGTCAAGAACGACGTTTCTGCCTTTCGGCCCCAAGGTGATTTTAACTGCGTCGGCAAGAGTGTCCACGCCCTTTTCAAGGGAGCGGCGCGCTTCTTCGCCGTATTTGAATTGTTTGCTCATATAAAAGCCTCCTTATTCGTTCACGATTGCGAGAATGTCGCTTTGGCGAAGGATGATAACTTCTTTGCCGTCAAGTTTGAACTCGCTTCCTGCGTATTTGCTGTACAAAACTTTATCGCCTACCTTGACTTGCATCGTGACTTCCTTGCCGTCGATAAGTCCGCCGGGACCGACCGCCACGACTTCTGCCATCTGGGGTTTTTCTTGTGCTGTGCCGGGAAGAAGGATGCCGCTTGCGGTCTTTTCTTCCGCTTCGATTGATTTAACGACAACTTTGTCAAACAAAGGTTTTATTGTCATATTTACCTCCGAAAATAATTGTTGAAAATTGATTTTGAAGTTAGCACTCAAACGCCTTGATTGCTAATTCAATGGTAATTATACACGCAATATATCGCGATGTCAATAGTATTATGACAGAAAAAATTAAAAAATACCGCTAAAAAACGCGCATTTTCAAAAACGTCGTAAAGTCGCGCGTTACTAAGTAAAATACGGGCGCGCACGTATGCGCGCGAATTTGTTTACAACGGGCTGAAAAAGTGTTATTATTATCATATATTTATTTTCTTTCGAGGTCGCTATGATGGACAAATGGGATAAGAGATTTATGGAAATGGCAAACGTCGTTTCGACGTGGTCAAGTTGTTATAGGACGGGGCGTCAGGTCGGCGCGGTCATCACAAAAAACAAAAGAATCCTCACAACCGGCTACAACGGCGCGCCCGAAGGCATCAGAAGTTGCGTCGAAAAGGGCGAATGTATGAGGGATATCATGAAAATCCCGTCGGGCACCCGCGCGGAACTTTGCTATGCCGTTCATGCGGAACAGAATGCCATCTGTCAGGCGGCGAAACTCGGTATTTCGCTTGAGGGCGCAACCCTTTATTGTACACATCAGCCGTGCAGTATCTGCGCCAAAATCATCGTCAACAGCGGCATAAAACGTATCGTTTACCGCGAAGGATACCCGGACGAATTCGCAATGAAAATCCTGAGCGAAGCCGACATTCTTGTCGAAAGATACGAAGAATAATAAGTCAATTTTCAGGATATAAAGAATACCCTTAATTATAAGGGTGTTTTTTTATGGAAAAAATCGACAACGTAAATTATGACGATTATAAGTATAAATCGTATATCTGGAAGGAAGACGGGCGGCACAAAAAAACCGAAAAAAGAAAGAAAACAAAACCGCAAAAACCCGAAAAAAGGCGCGTCGTAAAAGCCGATAAGCAGGCGGTTTTCGTCGTTTGCACGATACTTTTGTGCTTCTCGCTTACGTTCGCTCTCGCAACCCTTTCCGGAAAAGGAAGCGTGATGAATTTCTTTCAAAAGAACAAAAACACCGACTGCGAAATGTATTACGTCGTGTGCTCCGACGTGTTTTCGGACGAAAGCCTTGCAAGAATTTCCGCCGACGAAGCGCGCACGTCGGGCGGGGCGGGATATATAATTTACGATGAAAAATACTATCTCGCGCTTGCGTGTTACAAAAGCCGCGACGACGCGGAAAAAGTCCGAAAAAGAATGGCGGGGAGCAGTTCCTGCATCTATGAAATCTGTGTCAAGGCACCCGCGCTTTCCTGGTGCGACAACGGAAAAAAAGACGCTGTAAAAAACGCGTTGAAATACTCGGATACGGCGTTTTCCCGCCTTTACGAAATCACGACTTCGTTTGACAAAGGAAGTATCGGCGAAACAGAAGTAAAAAACAGATTAAAAGGTTTATTGAATGAAATCAATAAATTAAGTGCCGATTTTGACAAAATTACAAAATCCGAAAATATGCCAGAATACATTAAAATCAAGGCGGAAATCAAGGCTGCCGCGGCTGTCGTCGGAAACGTCGCGAAGTCGGATTTTTCGGGCGCGACGCTTTCCGCGGCGTTAAGGTTTGCAACGATGAGCGTCGTATGCGGCTACAAAAATTTGGCGACGGAGTTGTAAACGGTTGCAAAATCCTATTTTTTAGTATATACTATATTACACTAATGTAAAGGTGAACAAATGGCACACATTTCTTTGTACAGAAGATACCGTCCGACTTCTTTCGACGAGGTCATCGGGCAGGGACATATCGTAAGGACGCTTGTCAATCAGATTAAAACGGACAACATTTCGCACGCATACCTTTTCACGGGGACTCGCGGCACGGGAAAAACCACCGTCGCGAGAATTTTTGCGCGCGCGATTAACTGCGAAAACCCCGTAAACGGCAATCCGTGCGGGAAATGCTCGGCTTGTGTCGAACTTCAAAAGCCCGGCAATATGGATATTCTGGAAATCGACGCCGCGTCCAACAGCACGGTGGACGAAATCCGCGACCTTCGCGAAAAGGTCAAGTATCCGCCCGTCATCGGAAAGTACAAAGTTTATATCATCGACGAAGTTCACATGCTTTCGACAAGCGCGTTCAACGCACTTCTGAAAACGCTGGAAGAGCCGCCGTCACACGCCGTGTTCATTCTTGCGACGACCGACGTCCACAAACTGCCGCAGACGATTTTGTCAAGGTGCATGCGCTTTGACTTCAAATTGCTTTCGGTCAAAGATATTTCGGACAATCTGAAACGTATTTTCGACGACATCGGCAAAAAGTATTCGGAAGAAGCGATAAACCTTATCGCAACTTCTGCCGAGGGCAGCGTGCGCGACAGTCTTTCGATTGCGGATATGTGCGCCTCGTATTCGGGCGATACGATAACTTACGACGACGTTCTGGAAGTTCTCGGCGCGTCCGATCCTCACATCGTTCTGGACCTTGTGCAGGCGGTGCTTTCGCACGAAGTCGCGCGTGCATTGTCCATCGTCGATAATTTGTCGAATTTCGGCAAAAACATCGCCGTTCTCAATAAGGACGTCGCAACGACGATAAGGAACGTCATTTACGTGAAAAACTGCAAAAATGCCGAGTCCGCCTTGAAACTTCCGAAAGATATTTACGAAAAGCTTTTGGCGATTTCGGAATCGTCCGGCAACGTCGACCTTCTGAACGCGCTCGATTTGTTCAACGGTCTTTCCGGCGAGTTAAGATACAGCACCCAGCCCCGCATTATGTTTGAGGCGACGGTCGTAAGGGCTGCGCTTGAAAACGGCGAGGCGGAAATCGAAAAACGTCTGAAAAAACTGGAATCGGCAGTTTCGCAAGGCGCGGTAAACACCGCGTTTCAAAAAAAAAATGAACTGAAAACAGATAATCCCGACGCGCTTTGGGACGCCTGCCGCACGGAAATCGTGGGGAAGGAAAGGTGCATGGCGCTGGGGATTGCGATGAATAAATACGTCGGGGTGGAAGAAAACGGGAACTTTTTCAAGGTGTCTTTCAAAACGAAGGCGGACGCGTCAGTCGTGAGTATCCCCGACAACCTTAAACTAATTGAATCAAAACTCGGCGCGCTTTCGGGCAAGCCGTATAAACTGACCGTAAAGGTCACCGACGACGACACGTCGGAAGACGTCCTGAAAAGGCTGAAAACGCTTTTCGGGGACGATTTCAAAATCACGAAATAACCGGAGGTATTTTTTATGGGCAAAGGCGGTTTTCCCGGCGGCGGATTCGGCGGCGGAAATATGCAACAAATTTTGAAACAGGCGCAAAAAATGCAAGCCGATATGCAGCGCGCTCAGGAAGAACTTAAAAATTCCGAAGTAACCGGCTCGGCGGCGGGCGGCATGGTTGAAATCACGATGACGGGCGACAAGGAAGTCACCGCCGTTAAAATCAAGCCCGAAGCGGTTGACCCCAGCGATATCGAAATGCTGGAAGACCTTATCGTCGCGTCCTTCAACGACGCCGTCAAAAAGGTTGACGAGTTGCAGGAAGAACTTATGGGACCGCTTGCAGGCGGTATGGGCGGTTTGTTCTGATGCCTTATATCGAGCCTCTTGCAAAACTTATTGCGGAATTCACGAAGTTCGAGGGCGTGGGCGAAAAGACGGCGGCTAGGTACGCTTATTCCATATTAAAGCGCAGCGACAGCGAAGTCGACGACCTTATCAACGCCTTGCGCGACGTCAAACAAAAGGTGAAATTCTGTAAAATTTGCGGCAACTATACCGACGACGCCGACGACGTTTGCGAAATTTGTCGTACGCGCGACAAGTCGGTTATCTGCGTCGTGAAAGAGCCGAAAGATATTCAGGCTTTTGAAAAGGTAAAGTCTTTTAAGGGCGTTTATCACGTTTTGCACGGCGTAATCAGCCCCATCGAGCACGTCGGCCCCGACGATATCGACATAAAAGGGCTGCTGAAAAGGCTTGACGGCGTGAAAGAAGTCATCGTTGCGACCAATCCCGACGTCGAGGGCGAGGCAACCGCATTGTATATCGCGCGACTTATAAAGCCGCTGGGGATAAAGGTTACGCGCATCGCCCGCGGTCTTCCCGAAGGCAGCGTTATCGAGTACGCCGACGAAATGACCTTATCCACCGCGCTTCGCACCCGCGTGGAGTTATAATAATAGATTGATACAAGCAGTTTTTCGGTGAGAAAAAAATTTCTTGACATATCAAAACTTAGTAATTAAAATTATCCGTAAAGGAATTGGAGTATGGCAAAAAAACAAGGCATATCGGAAGCGGTCATTAAACGTCTTCCGCGATATTACAGATACGTTAAACAGCTTGAACACGACGGCGTAAAGCGCGTTTCCAGCTCGGAACTTGCGAAAAACCTGTGCGTAACGGCGTCGCAGGTCAGACAGGATTTTTCAAATTTCGGAGAATTCGGTCAGCAGGGTTACGGGTACAGCGTGGGGAAACTTCGCAGTGAAATCGCGTCGATTCTCGGGCTCGATCAGCAGCACAACATAATTATTATCGGTTGCGGCAACATCGGGAAAGCGCTTGCGAGATACGTCGGGTTTTCAGACGACGGCTTTTACGTCCGCGCAATGTTTGACGTCGATCCGTCGGTCATTCAGAAAGTGCCCGCCGGCGTCGAAGTTCTGAACGTCAATAAACTTGCGGAATACATAAACACGCACCCCGTCGACATCGCGGCGATTTGCGTACAAAAGGAATACGCGCGCGAAGTTGCCGAAAATCTCGTGCGGCTCGGCGTGAATAAATTCTGGAATTTCGCCCCCGTCGATTTGTCGAACGTCGCGGAAGGCGTCGTGTGCGAAAACATCAATATGAGCGACAGTCTGTTCGTGCTGTCTTACAAGATCAACGAACAACAATAATCGTTGCATAATAACTTTCCTCCTGCGGATACTACTGCGGGAGGTTTTTTTATGCAATACACAGGAATCACAAGAAGAATCGACGAGTTGGGACGCGTGGTTATCCCGAAAGAAATCCGCCGTACGATGCGCCTTCGCGAGGGCGAAGAAATGGAAATATTCGTTGACGAAAACAGCCTTATCCTGAAAAAATACTCGTGCGTAAAGGGAATACAAAAGTTTTCGGAAGAGATTGCGGAAAGTTTGTTTTCGTCGACGGGGGACACGTCGCTTGTGACCGACCTTGACAAAATCGTCGCGGCGGCGGGCTTTGACAAGACATTTTATTCGGACAAACTCTTATTGCAAAAAGTCGCGGATATTTTTCAGAAAAGGACGACGCGCACGGTGTTTTTGCCTGACGGATATGCGATAACCGGCGACGATACGAACGAATACAAAATGCAGATATTCGCGCCTGTCGTCGTCGCGGGCGACGTTACGGGCGGCGTTATTTTGCTGTCAAAATCCGAAAAAAACGTCGCCGAAAAAACCAAACTTGCCGAATTTTCGGCAAAAATCTTGGCAAATTCACTGCAATGAAAAGGCGTACTATGGCGGGAAACGCCGCGCTGCTTTCGGTGTTTTCCATAATTGCAAAGGTAATAAGCGCGCTGTATCGCGTGCCGCTCACGTCTGTGCTCGGCGCGGAAGGTATGGGAATGTATCAGCTTGTGTTTTCCATTTACGCGCTGATACTTGCGCTGACTACGGGCGGAATCCCCGTTGCGGTGTCAAGGCTCACGAGCGAGAATAACGCGTTGAAAAAGGACAGCCGAGTCGTCCTTAAAAACGCGCTTTTAAGCGTTGTCGGGACGTCGGTCGTGCTTGCCGCTCTCTTGTGCGTTTTGTCGGGATTCGTGGCAAGAATTCAAGGAAACGAAGGCGTGAAAAGCGGATATTACGTTATTGCGCCGGCGGTTGTTTTCGTCGGTGCGTTGTCGATGTTCCGCGGCTGGTTTCAGGGGAACAACGACGTGATTCCGACGGCGGTATCGGGGCTTTTTGAACAGGTTTTCAAACTTGCGTTCGGGCTGACTCTTGCAAAAATTCTGTCAAAGTACGGCGTGATTTACGGCGTAATCGGCGCACTGTCGGGAGTGATGATAAGCGAATTTGTCGCGCTTATTTATATTGTGATAACCTATTTTTCGCGCGGGAAGATTTACAAAATCAACGCGGCGGAAAGTTGCGACAAAGACGTGCGAAACGCCATTCTGAAAACGTCTGTCGTTTTTGCGATTGCCGGCTTTATCATACCGTTTTCGCAGTTTATCGACGGAATTTTAATCGTAAACATATTAAAAGCGTCGGGAGAGTCGATTTCTCTTGCGACGGCGAAGTACGGTTTGTATTCGGGCACGGTAATGAGCGTCGTGAATATGCCCGTCGTTTTAAGCGTTTCGTTGTCGGTTGCGATCGTGCCGGTAATCGCGTCGGCGACGGCAAAACGGGACATCGACGAAATCAGGAAAAAGGGAGCGACCGCCGTGAAACTCGCACTTGTTATTTCGACGTTTGCCGCGGTTATGATGTTTGCGTTTTCCGACAAAATTATTGCGGTTTTATATCCGCGTCTTAATCGCACGGAAACACAAACGGCGGTGCGGCTTTTAAGGATTATTTCGTTCACCGTGCCGATGGGCGCGCTTCGTGAAATTTACGCAAGTATGATAATGGCGATTGACAAGACCGGAAAAATCATCGTCAACAATTCCTTTTCGGTCGCGCTGAAAATTGCGGTTACGGCGATATGTCTTCAAAACTTCAACGTGTACGGCGCGGGATACGGTATGATTGCGTTTTCGGCGGTCGGCGTAATCTTAAACGCGCGCGATTTTTATATTCTCTCGGGAAAAAATCTTAAACTCGTGAAAAACGTTAGTACAATCGCGGCAATAAATGTTATAATGTTTTTGCTTGCGTGGGCTTTTGATATTTATATCAAAAATCCGATTTTGTCGCTTGCGACAGGTTTTGTCGTCGCGTCGTTTGCGTACGTTGTCGCGGCGGCGTTTTCAGGCGTCTTTGACGGGGACGAACTTTCGGGCGTGCCGTTTTCAAAGGCGTATTACAAATTATCGCAAAAACTACGATTCTGGGAGAGTTGAATGATTACCGTAATTGGACTCGGACTTTATAAAGACGATTTGAGTTTCCGCGCCGAAAAGTTTCTGAAAAAGGCAAAAAACATTTACGTCAAAACGGCAAAAACGCCGACGTACGATTTTTTTGAAAAAAACGGAATATCCGCAAAATCTTTCGACGACGCATACGACGCGGCAGAAGATTTTTCCGAACTTGACGAAAAAATCATAAAAACGCTTTTGTCGGAAAACGAAAAAGGCGACGTTGCGTTTTGCGTGAACGGCGGCGGTTTCGACGACGGCACGGTGCAAAAGTTGAAAAAACAAACGAACGATATTGAAATTATCGCGGGCGTGAGTTTTGCGGCGGATTTTGCCGGCGTTTGTCCCGACACGTCGGTGATGAGTTACAGCGCGTACGACGTCGCGTCCGACGTTTCGTTCATGCCGGACAAGCGTCATACCGTTGTCGTCAGGGAAATCGACAACAGACTTCTTGCGGGCGACGTAAAAATCAAGCTGTCCGACGTTTACGGCGACGAAAAACTCGTTTATCTGATAAATAGTGTCAAAAAGACAGATAATTTGACATACATACCTCTTGCCGAAATCGACCACGGCAAGAATTTTTCGTATATCACGACTTTGGTGATTCCGCCCGAAGATTTGTTGTCGGCAAAACGACACGATTCCCACGACCTTATCGAAATCATGGCAACGCTGTTGTCCGAAAACGGCTGTCCGTGGGACAGGGCGCAAACGCACGAAAGCATAAGGATAAATCTCATCGAGGAAGCGTACGAGCTTATCGACGCAATCGACAGAAACGACCTTGACGGCATGGTTGAAGAAACGGGCGACGTATTGTTGCAGGCGGTTTTCCACGCAATGATCGGAAACGCCGACGGCGAATATAATTTCAACGACGTCGTAAGCGGACTTTGCCATAAACTCATCACCCGACACACTCATATTTTCGGGCAGAACAAAGCGACGAACGCCGAAGACGCTCTGAATTACTGGAACGCGGCGAAAGCCGTCGAAAAGGAATATACGAGTTTCGGCGACAAGATGGACAAAATCCCCAAAAATCTGCCCGCGCTTTTGTACGCTTACAAAATTCAGAAAGTCGCGGTGAAATGCGGGTTCGACTGGCCCGACATCGACGGCACTTACGATAAACTCAACGAGGAAATCCGCGAGTTCAAAGAAGCGGACGGCGACGACGCTGTAATGGAAGCGGGCGATCTGCTGTTTTCTGCGATAAACCCGATGCGCTGGCGGCATATCGAGCCGGAAACCGCCCTTAAAGAGGCGTGCGACAAATTCGTGAAACGCTTTAAGTATATGGAAAGCGAAATACTGAAAGACGGAAAGGATTTGGGGAACGCCGAAATCCTGGACGAATACTGGAACAAGGCAAAGAAAATCTACAAATGAAAATCGGAAACGTGCAACTTAAAAACGATTTGATTCTCGCGCCGATGGCGAATTATACCGACGCCGGCATGCGTTATCTTGCCTCGGTTTACGGCGTAGGCCTTACGGTAACGGAAATGGTGTCGGCAAAGGGGCTTTGCTTCAATAATCCCAACACCGCCGCGCTTCTGGAAACCCGCGAAAGGGGAAATTGTCCCGTCGCCGTGCAGCTTTTCGGCGCGGATCCCGAATACATAAAAAAAGCGGTGGAACACCCCCTTCTCAAAGACTTTGATATAATCGACATAAATATGGGTTGTCCCGTCGCGAAAGTCGTGAAAAACGGCGAAGGCAGCGCGCTTTTAAGAAATCCCGACCTTGTTTACAAAGTGGTGAAAGCGGCGGTATCCGCAACAAATCGTCCCGTAACCGTGAAAATCAGAGCGGGCTTTGAAAAGGACGAAATCACCGCGCCCGAAATCGCGAAGGTCATCGAGGAAGCGGGCGGCGCGGCGGTTGCCGTACACGCAAGGACAAGGGAACAGTTTTATTCCGGAAATGCCGACTGGAACGTCATAAAAAAAGTGAAAGAAAACGTGAGTATTCCCGTTGTCGGAAACGGCGACGTGGAAAAGCGCGACGATTATTTAAGAATGAAAGAAACGACGGGTTGCGACGGCGTAATGGTTGGTCGCGCCGCGCTTGGAATGCCGTTTATATTTGCAAAACTGCAAAATAAAGAATACGAATTTGACGTTAAAGCCGCGATTTTGAAACATATCGAAATTCTGGGCGAGTATCTGCCCGAACGCACGGTGATAAATCAGATGAAGGCGCAACTGTGTTTTTACGCCAAAAACACCCGCCACGCAAAGGACGTCCGCCGCGCTATTTCCGAACTCAGAACCCGCGACGATTTAATGAGAATTATCGACGAATTTTTTTAAGGAAAACACATTATGAACATTGTTTTGGTTGAACCGGAAATCCCGCAGAATACGGGCAATATAGTAAGGACGTGCGCCGCGACGCACACCGTTTTGCATCTTATCGAACCGCTCGGATTCGAACTTTCGGACAAGTACTTAAAACGCGCGGGGCTTGACTATTGGAGCGACTGCGAGTTGCACGTATACAAAAACCTTGGGGAGTTTTTCGACAAAAATCCCGGCAAGTATTATTTCGCGTCGACAAAGGCAAAACACCGCTATGACGAGGTGAATTTCGAGGACGACGCATACATCTTTTTCGGAAAGGAAACGAAAGGTCTTCCCGAAGAACTTCTGCACGACAATTACGACCGCGCGATACGAATCCCGATGGGGCAGAACATAAGAAGTCTGAACCTGTCGAACAGCGTTGCTATCGTGTTGTACGAGGCGCTCCGTCAGCACGACTTCAAAGGGCTGCAAGAACAAGGACACCTTACGAAATACGACGACAAATGAGGCGTACGCGCGGCGTACGACAAATAAGCGGGCGCGCGGCGAAAATCAAACAAAGTATTTATAAGTAATTGCAATAAAACTTTTATTGTGTTATCATATTACTGCCTTAAAAATCCGGGGCATAAAACGAAAATAAAATCAGGAGATATTCTATGAACAAAAAGACAATCACCGATATTGACGTAAAAGGCAAAAAATGTCTCGTTCGCGTTGACTTCAACGTTCCTATGAAAGACGGCGTTATCACCGACGAAAACCGCATCATCGGCGCGCTTCCCACCATTAAATATCTGATGGAACACGGCGCGAAAGTCGTGCTTTGCTCGCACATGGGCAAACCCCACAACGTGTTTGACGACAAAATCAAACTCAATAAAAAGGAAAAGGCGAAAATCGAGGCTTTACCCGAAGAAGAACGCGCTACGGCAACCGCCGAAGCAATCGAAAAGGCGAAAAAAGACGTCAAAAAGTTCAGTCTTGCTCCCGTTGCGGCGCGCCTGAACGAACTTCTTGACAACAAGGTAACGTTTGCAACCGACGTCATCGGTCCGGACGCGAAAGAAAAAGTCGCGGCTTTGAAGGACGGCGAATGCGTACTTCTTGAAAACCTGCGTTTCCACGCCGGCGAAGAAGGCAGGGACGAAAACTTCTGCAAGGCTCTTGCCGAATATGCGGACGTTTACGTCAACGACGCTTTCGGTACGGCGCACCGTTCGCACGCGTCGACCGCCGCTATCGTCGAATACGGTTTTGTAAAGACGGCTGTTTGCGGTTTCCTTATCGAAAAAGAACTGTCTGTCATGGCGGACAGTCTTGAACATCCCGTACACCCGTTCATCGCAATACTCGGCGGCGCGAAAATCGCCGACAAACTTAACGTAATCAACAACCTGCTTGACAAATGCGACGCTCTTATCATCGGCGGCGGCATGGCTTATACCTTCCTGAAAGCGCAGGGCGGCAAAGAAGGATTGTCTTTGGTTGACGACGAAAAACTCGAATATTGCGAAAACATGCTTGACAAAGCGGAAATCCTCGGCAAGGAAATTTATCTTCCCGTTGACAGCGCAATCGTTTCGGCGTTCCCCGATCCCATCGACGCACCCGTAACGGTCGAATACGTTGACAGCAAGAGCATTCCCGACGACAAAATGGGGCTCGATATCGGCGTTAAAACGCAGGAACTTTTCGCAAACGTCATCAAAGGCGCAAAGACGGTCATCTGGAACGGACCTATGGGCGTTTTTGAAAACCCGACTCTTGCAAAAGGTACGTACGCGGTTGCGGAAGCGCTTGCGTCGCTTCACGGCACCGGCGCAACCACCATCATCGGCGGCGGCGACAGCGCGGCGGCTGTACAACAACTTGGCTTTGCGGACAAAATGACGCACATTTCAACGGGCGGCGGCGCGTCGCTTGAACTGTTTGAAGGCAAAGTGCTTCCCGGCATCGCCTGCCTTAACGACAAAGACTGAAATCACAACGACTTAATCTTATAAAGGAGAATTTATTATGCGTAAACCTATTATCGCAGGTAACTGGAAAATGAACAATACTATCGCCGAGACGAAGGCTCTCGTGACCGAACTTATTCCTTTGGTCAAAGACGCGAAAGCCGACGTCGTAATCTGCACGCCTTACACCGACCTCGCCACGGCGGTCGAAATGACGAAAGGCACGAACATCCACGTCGGCGCGGAAAACGTACACTGGGCAGAGAAAGGCGCGTTCACGGGCGAAGTTTCGGCGAATATGCTTGTCGAACTCGGCGTGGAATACGTCATCATCGGACACAGTGAACGCCGTCAGTATTTCGGCGAGACCGATCAGACCGTCAACGCACGCGTTAAGGCGGCACTTTCCAAGGGGCTGAAACCCATTATCTGCGTCGGCGAACTTCTGGAAGAGCGCGAAGCGGGCAAAACCGAAGAAGTCGTTGTCCGTCAGACCACCGAGGCTTTCAAGGATATCGACAAATCCGAACTTGAAAACATCGTCATTGCATACGAACCCGTATGGGCAATCGGCACCGGCAAAACCGCAACCGCCGATGACGCGAACGCAACCATCAAGGTTATCCGCGACACGATGGCGAACCTTTATTGCAGAAACTGCGCCGACAACAAAGTACGCATTCAGTACGGCGGCAGCATGAACACCAAAAACGTCGACGAACTTATGGCAATGCCCGAAATCGACGGCGGTCTTATCGGCGGTGCGTCGCTCAAAGCGCAAGACTTTGCACGCGTCGTAAATTTTGAGGAAAAATAATGTCAAGACAAGTCGTATTGGTCGTAATGGACGGCGTGGGCAAATCCACGACGGGACTCGGCGACGCCGTTACCGCGGCGCATACCCCGACTCTCGATAAACTCCTTGCAACCTGCAAAAACGTTTATATCAAAGCGCACGGCACGGCAGTCGGTCTTCCTTCCGACGAGGATATGGGCAACAGCGAAGTAGGGCACAACGCACTCGGTTGCGGACAGGTCTATTCGCAGGGCGCAAAACTTGTGGAAGAAGCCATCGAAAGCGGCGAAATTTTCAATTCGTCCGCGTGGCAGGAACTCAAAAACAACTGTGTGGCACACGGCAGCGCAATGCATTTTCTGGGGCTTTTGTCCGACGGCAACGTACACAGCAACATAAACCACCTTATCGCGCTTATCAAGGGTGCGAAAAGGGACGGCATCAAAAAAGTATTCGTACACGTCCTGCTTGACGGGCGCGACGTTCCCGCAACGAGCGCGCTTCAATACGTCGATATGCTTGAAAACGCGATGGCGGAAATGAACGACGAAAGTTTCACGGCAAAAATCGCGTCGGGCGGCGGACGTATGACGATTACGATGGACAGATATTTCGCAAACTGGGATATGGTAAAACGCGGCTTTTATACCCACGTTTACGGTGAAGGTCGCGGATTTCAAACGGCAACCGCCGCAATCGAAACGTTCCGCGCCGAAACCCCCGGTATCATTGACCAGGATTTACCCGCGTTCGTCGTCGTCAAAGACGGAAAACCCGTCGGCGCGATGCACGACAACGACAGCGTGATTCTGTTCAACTTCCGCGGCGACCGCGCAATCGAAATTTCGATGGCTTTCGACGATAAGGAATTTTCGGGATTTGACCGCGGCAATATGCCAAAGGTGATGTATGCCGGTATGTTGCAGTACGACGGCGATATGCACCTTCCCAAACGTTTCCTTGTCGAGCCGCCCAAAATTAAGTATACTTTGTCCGAATATCTCGTGAACAAGGGCGTCAACGAATACGCCGTGTCCGAAACGCAAAAGTACGGTCACGTCACGTATTTCTGGAACGGCAACCGCAGTGAAAAATTCAGCGAAACGCTTGAAACGTGGGAAGAAGTACCTTCCGATATCGTGCCTTTCGACCAGCGTCCCTGGATGAAATCGGCGGAAGTCACCGATAAGGTCATCGAGGCGATCGAAAGCAAAAAGTACGGCTTCATTCGTTGCAATTATCCCAACGGCGATATGGTCGGACACACCGGCAATATGGACGCGACGATAATCGGCGTGGAGGCAGTGGACCTTGCGCTTGCAAGACTTATCCCCGTTGTCGAAAAGGAAAACGCGATTCTTGTCGTAACGGCAGACCACGGCAACGCCGACGAAATGCTTGAAAAGAACAAAAAGGGCGTCGTGTCCGTTCGTACGGCGCACAGCCTGAATCCCGTTCCGTTCATAATTTTCAACGCCGACGTCGAAATCGCAGACGGCAAATTCGGATTGTCCAACGTTGCGGCAACCGTTGCGAAACTTATGGGATTCGCTCCCGATCCGCATTGGGACGCACCTATTATCAAATAAGGTTATTTATTAAAAGTCCCCCCGAAAAACCGCGGGGGGATTTTTTATGCCAACAGATAATAATACGAACGTTGCCAAAACGCCGATATTTCAACGCTTTTATGAAAAATGCTCGCTTGTAGTACGAAAAGTACAACTGCGTTTGCCTTTTCCAAAAATCATTTGAAATCTCGGCGTTTTCGGTTGTGAACAAGTTTCCCGTTGTGTTTTTAGGATAAGACAAGGCACGCGAGCGGCTTAATACTTTACCGTATAAGCCGTGAGCGTAACGCAGTATTAG
>OIXL01000214.1_pt1 | contig 32911 bp, 30 predicted proteins | sample 1587761 | NCBI WGS metagenome assembly OIXL01 (sample SAMN03283246) | human gut metagenome | biome: human-associated habitat; material: feces | host: Homo sapiens | place: Peru | collected 2012 | reverse complement strand
CAAATTTTCTCGAAAATCAGAAATTTTCGATGGATTTGTGATGCACATGCTTTTTTGAATTGTTTGATTATACGTTTAATTTTGAAAATGACTGCTGCACTTTCGGCTAAAACGATGTGCAACAGCCTCTTCGGGGGAATTGCATGGGATCACAGCACCATGAACAGGGTGCCGGCCGTGATGAGGGCGCAGCCGATGAGGTTTTTGGCCGTGACCGGCTCGCGCAGGACGATGAAGGCCAGTGCCAGCGTGATGACCACGCTCAGCTTATCGATGGGCACCACCTTGGAGGCGGCACCGATCTGCAAAGCGTGGTAGTAGCACAGCCAGCTTGCACCGGTGGCAAGACCGGACAGGATCAGGAACAGCCAGCTGCGGCGGGAGATATCCCCGATGCCGGTCTGGGTGCCGGTGAGGAACACCATGCCCCAGCTCATGGCCAGAACCACCACGGTGCGGATGGCGGTGGCCAGCGTGGAGTTGACGCCCTCGATGCCGATCTTGGCCAGAATGGAGGTCAGCGCGGCAAACACCGCACTGCCCAGCGCGAAAACGAACCACATAAAAATGCCTCCTTTTTCGACAAGTGTAGCATGCTTTCAGGGCAGATACAAGAGACGCAGAAAGGCTGCAGCCGGTTTGCACAGCTGCAGCCTTCATTTTTTACATGGATTATGTACACCGAGAACATTACCAGCATGAACACGCCGGAAAGCACGTTTTTCCAGGTGCTGCCGCCGTTGTCGGCTGCGGAGCGGTCCACGCTTTTGCACAGCTTTTTGCCGAAGGGCAGCAGGATCAGGAAACCGCTCAGCATGCCCACACTCATCAGGATCATCACCGCGCCGAACTGGCGGCCGGTGGCGCTTTCCAGCATTTCGGCCGAAGAGACGTAACCCAGCACCTGCGCGATGGAGCTGGAGATCATAGTCTCGTAGGACAGCGAACCGATGACCGACAGCCGCCACCATGCCCACACGCTGCCCAGCACCGCGATGAGCACGAACAGACCCACCACGATGGACAGGCTGGGCACGATGGAAAACACCAGGCTGGACTTGATGACGCTGCTCAGCTCCTTGCGGGAGATGCCCAGCTCCAGACAGTGGTCGTAGGCCTTTTTCAGATAGACCAGCGAAAACCCGGCGATGTACAAAAGCCCGCCGATGACCAGCGCCAGCAGCAGCGGGCTTTGGATGATATCTTTCATGCTTGCCATGAGATTGTCCTCCCTCTGAATACAGCTTGAACGAAAAAATCCGGATGTTCTGTGCCCGGCGTCTTTGCCTTGCGGACAGAATACCGAAACCGACGGCGGTTGTCAAATGAGTACGACTAAAGCGAAAACAGCAGTTTGGGCAGAAATCTGGCTGGCGGGACCGTTTAAAATTATTTAATGCGTTAAAATAAAAAAAACGACTTTGGATTCTTAAAAACTGCATAAATCAAAAATAAATTTTCCGTCATTGTGCTGAAGACACCTGTCTGCAGGCTCTTGCAAAAGCAGAGAATCCTGTTATAATAAAAACATTATTCAGATAGAAATAATAGGTTGAAAGAGAAAAATGCAGGAGATACAAACCATAAAACCAAAAACGCAGCAGGGCGCGGTTCTGCCGGCTCTGCGTGCCGCCGCGCCCCAGACCATCCCGGTGCTGGCGGGCTACTTTGTACTGGGGATGGGCTACGGCATCTATGTGCAGTCGCTGGGACTGCCGGTGTGGATGCCCATGCTCATGGGCACGGTGGTCTACGGCGGCTCGCTGGAATTTGTGCTGGCCAGCCTTTTGCTCAGCGCGTTCTCGCCGCTGTCGGCCTTTCTGATGGCGCTGATGATCCAGGCGCGGCATCTGTTCTACGGCCTTGCCATGCTGGAGCGCTACAAGGGATGCGGCTGGCGCAGCTTTTATATGATCTTTGCCATGAGCGACGAGACCTTTTCCATCACCTGCTCCGCCGAGCCGCCGGAGGGCGTGGACAAGGGCTGGTTCATGTTCTTCATCACTTTCCTGGATCAGTGCTACTGGGTGCTCAGCGCAGGCCTTGGCGCCGTGGTGGGTTCGGTGCTGCCCTTCAGCACCGAGGGCGTGGATTTCGTCATGACCGCCATGTTCACGGTCATCTTCCTCAATCAGTGGGAAAAGGACAAACAGCACTACAGCGCGCTTATCGGCCTTGCCGCCCCGCTGGTGTGCCTGGTGATCTTCGGTTCCGGAAGTTTCCTGCTGCCGTCCATGGTCTGCATTCTGGTGCTGCTGCTGGCGCTGCGCAAGCCCATTGAAAAGGCCGAGGACGTTCCGGCAGAAGAAACAACGGATAAGGAGGTGGACGCATGACCGCGATCCAGATGGGCATCACCATCGCGGTGTGCACGGCCGCCACGATGCTGACCCGTTTTTTGCCTTTTGTGGTGTTTTCGTCCAAGGACCAGCAGCCGCCGGAGGTGGTGCGGTATCTGGGCCGGGTGCTGCCCGCCGCCATCTTCGGGATGCTGATCGTCTACTGCCTCAAGAGCGTCACCCCCTTTGCGGGCAGCCGCGGCATCCCAGAGGCCATTGCGCTTCTGGTGACCATCGGCCTGCACAAGTGGAAGCACGAGACCCTGCTGAGCGTGGCCGGCGGCACGATCTGCTACGTACTGCTGGTGCAGCTGGTGTTTTAATAAAAAAGGACGCGGCGTCTGCCGCGTCCTTTTTGCTGATCGATGCTCAGTGATAGAAGGTGTCAAAGTTGATCTGACGGTAGAACCGCTGCTGCAGCTGGTCGAAGCTGTCGCAGTTCTGGGCCAGCAGCCACATGCTCTTGGTGACCACGGCCTCAATGGTCATATCGTGGGCTTCGAGAAAGCGGAAGCGGTTCTTGACCCGCTTGCCCACTTCGTACACGCCCACATCGCTGCCCTCGTAGGTGACCTGCGTGGTCATAATGAGCACCTTGTGGGTTTTGTCGTAGTCGCCCAGACCTTCCGCAAAGGCGTCCATCAGCTGCTGCGGGATGCCGCCTACACCGAAGCTTTCCACGATGACGCAGTCGTACAGGCGGAAAATCTCCGGGATGAGGGCAGCATCGGTGGCCGGGGTCAGTTTGAGCAGGAAGATCTTCGGGTCCAGCGTCCGGCCGAACTCCACCGGGCCGGTGGGCCACGGCGACGGGATATACCGCACCAGACGGTCGCCCTGCACCAGCGCCAGCTCCGGGAAGTTGACCGAAGCAAAGGCGTCGTAGCTGATGGTCTTGTTCTTCTTGGCGCGGGTGCCGGCGATGACGTGCCCGCCGAACACCACCATGACGCCCCGGCTGCCCTGATCCAGCGCACAGATCACGCTGTCTCGCAGGTTTTTCTTGGCGTCGGTGATCTCGTTGGAGATGGGCTGCTGGGCACCGGTGAGGATGATGGGCTTGTCCGCGTTCTGGATCAGGTAGGACAGCGCCGCAGCCGAGTAGGCCAGCGTATCGGTGCCGTGGCAGATGATGAAGCCATCGTACAGGGCGTAATTCTCCTGCACGGCCTTGGCCATCATGAGCCAGTGTTCAGGGCCGAGATCGGTGCTGTCGATGCTGCACAGCGCCAGCGTTTCGGGGATGCACAGGTCGTTCAGCTCGGGCAGATGCGCCAGCAGCTCTTCGCTGGTGAGCACCGGTTTCAGGCCCTGCTGGGTGCGCACACTGGCGATGGTGCCGCCGGTGGTGATGAAAAGGATACGTTGTTTGGCCATAAAATAAGCCTCCGTGGCAGAAAATTCAGTGGACTGAAACAGTATAACATACTCTTTTTCGCCTGAAAAGTGGCAGATGCCGACAAAAATTTGATTTTTTGCGACCGGGTCACAGAAATCGGGGAGAAAAGAGAGTATACTAGAAGAAAAGGGTCGCTCCGCTGGGCCAGAGGGTGAGCGGGGTGTTTCGATTCCCCCCTCTCACCCTCTGGACTCCCCTCTCCCCGCAACGAAAAAGGGGCTGCTCGCCCCTTTTAACCCTGAAGAGGCAGGCTCCAGCCGAAAATACTGGAGATTCACGCCGGTTCGGCGTGAAGATCTCTTTACCGCATTTTCGGCTTCCGCCGGTTTGAAGTCGCTGCGCGACAGCTTTTCAGATGGGCGGGCTTTTGGGAAGGATGATAAAGCTTCTCGTCCTGACTGATGAGGGGAACGGTGTGACAGATGCCATTTTCCGCTGAAAATAGCCAGAGCGAACGCGGAGGCTATTCTGAATCGTTGACCTGCAAAGGAGAACACCATGCCCAAAATCATCATCATCGGTTCCGGCCCGGCGGGCGTGTCCGCCGCGCTGTACGCCGTCCGCGCCGGTGCGGATACCACCGTGCTGACCAAAGGCCCCGGCGCGCTGGACCGCGCCGAAAAAATCGAAAACTATTACGGCTTTGCCCAGCCGGTCTCCGGCGCCGAGCTGGAGCGCCGCAGCATCGAAAACGCAAAGCGTCTGGGCGCGAAGTTCGTCACTGCCGAGGCGGTGGGCCTGACCTATACCGATCAACTCACAGTAGAAACGCTGGGCGGAGATTACCCGGCGGATGCAGTCATCCTTGCTACAGGCGCTTCCCGTGCGGCGCCGCGCATCCCGGGTCTTGCCGGGCTGGAAGGCCACGGCGTCAGCTACTGCGCCACCTGCGATGCCTTTTTCTACCGCGGCAGGGATGTGGCCGTGCTGGGCAGCGGCGAGTACGCCCTGCATGAGGTACAGGCCCTGCTGCCCGTGGCTCACAGCGTCACCCTGCTCACGGGCGGGGCCCCGCTGACAGCACAGTTCCCGCCGGAGGTGGCCGTGCGGACGGAAGCCGTGGAAGCCATCCTCGGCGAAGAGCGGGTCACCGGCGTGCAGCTGAAAGACAGCGGGACACTGGAAGTCTCCGGCGTGTTCGTGGCGCTGGGCGTGGCGGGCAGTACGGCACTGGCCCGGAAGCTCGGTGCCGAAGTGGACGGCAGCCGCATCGTGGTGGATGAGAAGATGCAGACCACCGTGCCCGGCCTGTACGCGGCAGGTGACTGTACCGGTGGGCTGCTTCAGGTGGCAAAGGCTGTATATGAGGGCGCACAGGCCGCCACCGAAGCGGTCAAGGCCCTGCGGAAAGGATGACGCATCATGCCGGAAACATCAAATGAAAACCGCGGGTGCCTTGCCTGTGCGTTCCCCTTCTGGGAGCAGTTGACTGCCGACGAGCAGGAACTGCTCTGCCGGTATACCCGGCCGGTAAAATACGCGAAGGGTGCCCGGGTGCACAGCCCGCTGGAAAGCTGCGTGGGCATCCTGCTGCTGCGGTCGGGGCAGATGCGGGCTTACCTGCTCTCGGAAGACGGCCGGGACGTGACCCTCTACCGGCTGTTCGGCGGGGAGGTGTGCATTCTGTCCGCTTCCTGCGTGATGGACTCGGTGAACATCGACCTGTACATTGATGCCGAAGAGGACACCGAAGCGCTGTGCATCAGCGCAGGCATCTTCCGCAGGCTGATGCAGCAGAACGTGTATGTACGCTGTTACGCCTACCAGATGACGGCCGAGCGCTTCTCGGACAGCATGTGGACGATGCAGCAGGTATTGTTCATGAGCGCCGACCGGCGGCTGGCCATCTTTCTCTCCGATGAGCTGGCCAAGACCGGCGGCGACGAGGTGCGCATGACCCACGACCAGATCGCACGGTACATGGGCTCCGCCCGCGAGGTGGTGAGCCGGATGCTCAAATACTTCGCGCAGGAGGGCTGGGTGCGGCTGTTCCGGGGCGGCGTGCAGGTGCTGGATAAGAAAAAGCTGCAGCAGCTGGCAAGAGGACAATAAATAAAAAGAGGACGATGCAGCGCGCATCGTCCTCTTTGCTGTTACGGAAAAATCAGCCCTTGCAGCCCTGTTCTTCCCAGTCGCCGAAATCGCTGGCGTCAGCGATCTTGGTGGCGTCGAACTTGCCGTTCTCGTCCTTCGGGGCAACGGCAGGGCCGGCCTCAACGGGGTTGGGGTTCGGAGCCTCCGGGTCGTAAGCCGGGGCTTCGGCGGCGGGTTCTTCTGCAGCCGGGGCGGCTTCTTCGGGGGCGGGCTGTGCGGGAGCTTCCGATTCAGCGGGAGTTTCCGGCGCAGCAGCTTCGGCCTCAGCGGGCTGCTCTGCCTTTGCTTCGCCCTCGGTGTAGGCTTCGGCAGCCTTTTCCGCCTCGTCGGCGTCCTGCTCGGCCTCTTCGGGGAACTCGACCTCTTCCACATGGAGCGGGTCTTTCTGGTTCAGGATCTTGTCCAGCGCCACGATGGCAGCGCCGGTAACGGCCACAGCGGCGGCCGTGCCAAGGATACGGAACAGTGTTTTCATGCCGGAACCTCCTTGAAATTTCGGGTTAAGAGAATGTTACCACATCGTTCAGCGGCTTTTCGGCGGGCTCCACCGAGATGGCGGTCAGCACCGGGCCTTTGCCGCGGTAGATGTTGTGGAACTTGTAGTTGACCTTTGCGGTCACGCGCACCCATGCACGCTGCTCTAGAGCCTTGTAGCCGTCGTAGCTGCAGGGGAAGCCCACGAACTGGATGTCCTGCACGCAGCAGGTCATGGCGAAACGGCCGGGCACAAAGCTGTTCTTGCCGGCGCGGTTGGTCTGGCACACCTGTGCCAGGAACTTCACGGTCTTGCCGGTATACTTCTGCGGCTCGTCCTGGCAGTCCATATACCAGATGCCGAAATCGTCGTCGCCGATCTCCACAACGGGCTTGTCCAGATCAAAGGGCAGCGGGTCGGGGATGTCGTCGTAGGCCACGCTGCCGTCGGCGAACTCATAGGCGATGTCGCACTTGCGGGATGCCTGACGCACCAGCTTGTGCAGCTCCTGACGGGCTGCGTCGTTGTTCACGGCCTCGGCGCGGTTGAACACGATCAGCTCGCTGCGGGCGATCTTGTCCAGCAGCAGGCTGCGCATGGAGTTGTCGCGGGCATAGGTCAGGGCGGTGGTGCCGTCGGCGGTGGCGATGCACTGGTAGACGATCCAGCTTTCGGGCAGAGCCTCGGCCAGATCCTGCAGCAGCCACATGCCGTTGTACTCGATGACCACACGGCCTGCATCGGCTTCCTTTTCCAGCTTTGCCAGATTCTGCGGGTTCAGCTCGGCCTTGTCTTCAATGACCTTGACGGTCACGCCGGGGAAAGCGAACTTCTTGGGATTGTATTCTTCTTCGCCCTCTTCGCAGATCAGCAGCAGGGTCTTGTCGCCGGAATCGAAGTTGGGATCTTCAAAGGTCTCCTGAATGAACTTGGTCTTGCCGCTCTCGAGGAAGCCCACAAACAGGTAGACCGGAATTTCTTTTGCCATAAGGTATGGTTTCTCCTTCTTATTTCACACGGTATCAGCAGCCGAACAGCTCTGCGATGGCCTTCTCGTTCAGCTTGGAGCCGATGACCACCAGTTTGCCGCCCACATCAGCGCTGCGGGTGCGCACTTCCCACTCGCCGGGCACATAGTCGAACTCCAGCCAGCCGTCGGTGCCGCCGTCCACGATGCCCTTGCTGCGCAGGATCATGCCGTAATTGCCGGTGTCCAGCTCGGTGAGGGCGTGCTCCACTTCGGCCTTGGTGAACTTGCGGGCCGTCTCGACGCCCCAGCTGGTGAACACCTCGTCAGCGTCGTGGTCATGATGATGGTGATGATGGCCGCAGCCGCAATGGTCGCCGTGCTCGTGATGATGCTCATGGCCCTCTTCGTCATCATCATGGTCATGGTGGTGGCCGCAGCAGCAATGGCCATCGTGGTCATGATCATGGTGATGTTCGTGCTCGTCCTCGTCGTCATCATCGTCGTGGTCATGGTGGTGGCCGCAGCAGCAATGATCATCGTGGTCATGATCTTCGTCGTGATCGTGGTGATGATGTTCGTGCTCATCCTCATCCTCGTGGGCGTGCTCTTCGTTTGCCTTGGCAGCCATGGCGATCAGCTCTGCCTTGAAGTCATCCTTGGTGGACATGGCCTTCAGGATCTGCTCACCGGTCAGGTCATCCCATGCGGTGGTGACGATGGTGGCGGTGGGGTTCTTCTCACGCAGCATGGCCACGGCAGCGGCGATCTTCTCCTCGCTGGCGGTCTGGGTGCGGCTGAGCAGGATGCAGCTTGCGTGGCTGATCTGGTCGTCGTAGAACTCGCCGAAGTTCTTCATATACATCTTCACCTTGTTCACATCGGCCACGGTGACAAAGCTGTTCAGCTGCACATCCAGATGCTCGGCCACGCCTTCCACAGCGCGGGTCACGTCGCTCAGCTTGCCCACGCCGGACGGCTCGATGACGATGCGGTCGGGGTGGTACTGCTCCACCACCTGCTGCAGGGCAGTGCGGAAATCGCCCACCAGAGAGCAGCAGATGCAGCCGGCGTTCAGCTCATTGATCTGAATGCCGGACTCCTTCAGAAAGCCGCCGTCAATGCCGATCTCGCCGAACTCGTTCTCGATCAGCACCACCTGCTGGCCTGCGAAAGCCTCTTTGATCAGCTTCTTGATCAGGGTCGTTTTACCAGCACCAAGGAAACCGGAGAAAATATCGATTTTGGTCATGATTCAAATGCCTCTTTCTTTTGTAGCACACAGAGCCGCAGAGTGCTGGCTCAAAAATCTTACACTCCTATTATAACAAGCCTGTCAATGGGAAAACGCCCTTTTTCAAGAAAAAATTGTAACATTTTTTGCAATTTGGTTGCGTTTTCGGGCCGGAAGGCTCCCGCATTGCAATCTTTCCCGGGGAATGATACAATAAAGCCAGCAAAAATCACCGCCGCCGGGCGTTTTTCCGGCAGAAAGAAGAACAACATGAGTATGAATACCGTTCCCGAGCGGCTTGCCGCTCTGCGCGAGGCCATGGCCGCAAACGGCGTGGCCGTTTATCTCATCCCTGTGGGTGACCCCCACGCCAGTGAGTACCTGCCCTACCACTACACCAGCCTGACCTACTTCTCGGGCTTCCACGGTGAGAACTCCAACTTCGTTGTCACCCGCACCGAGAGCGCCCTGTGGGCGGACGGCCGGTACTTCGTGCAGGCCGAAAAGGAGATCGCGGGCACCGAGATCCAATTGATGCGCATCGGTGAGCCGGGCGTGCCCACCGTGGAAGAGTACTGCGCGCGCGTCCTCGGCGAGGGCGAAACGCTGGGCCTGTGCGGCCTGACCGCCAACACGGCCCTTGTCAACGGCCTGAAAAAGGCACTGGAGCCGAAGCACGGTGCGATCAAGACGCTGAACCTCGAGGACGAGCTGTGGACCGAGGGCCGCCCCGCCCTGCCGGACACCCCGGCATGGATCCTGCCGAAGGAATATGCCGGCTTCTCCCCTGCCGAAAAGCTGGACCAGCTGCGCGCAAAGCTCAAGGAGCAGGGTTGCACGGCACAGTTTGTGGGCAAGCTGGACAATCTGGCATGGCTGCTGAATCTGCGCGCCATGGACATCGAGTGCACTCCCTATGCCATGGCCTACTGCTACGTCATCCCGAACCGTGCGGTGCTGTTCATCAACACCGCCCGCGTCACCCCGGAAGCAAAGGCGGAGCTTGCCGCCAACGGCGTGACGCTGGCCGAGTATGATGCTGTGCTGGATTTCATGGCCGCCGAGACCGAGCCGCAGACCGTGCTGGCTGAGACGTCCACCGTCAACTACGCCGTGTATCAGGTGCTGGAGCAGAACCCTGCCCTGACCGTGAAAGACGGCACCGACCCCCTGTTGATGATGAAGGGCGTGAAGAACGACACCGAGCTGGCGCACACGAAGGAAGCCCACATCCGGGACGCCGTGGCCATGGTGCGGTTCCAGATCGAGCTGGAGCAGCGCCTTGCCGCCGGTGAGACCCTGACCGAGCTGACCGTGGACGAGATCCTGCACAAGTACCGCAGCAATACCGACAAGTTCATCGTGGAGAGCTTCGGCACCATTGCGGCTTACGGCGGCAATGCGGCCATGATGCACTACCACGCCACCCCGGAAAACCACGCCGTGCTGCAGCGCAAGGGCTTTTTGCTGGTGGACAGCGGCGCCACCTACATGGACGGCACCACTGACATCACCCGCACCTACCCGCTGGGTGAGCTGACCGAGGACGAGAAGAAGTTCTACACCTGGACGCTGCAGAGCCACATCGACCTTGCCAAGGCCGTCTGGCTGGACTACTGCGAGTGCAAGATGATCGATACCATCGCCCGCGAACCGCTGTGGCGTCACCTCATCAACTACCGCTGCGGCACCGGCCACAGCGTCAGCTTTGTGGGCAATGTCCACGAAGGCCCCCACAGCCTGCGCGGCACGAACTCTGTGCTCATGCGCCCGGGCATGGTGGTCACCGACGAGCCGGGCGTGTATGAGACCGACCTCGTGGGCGTGCGCATCGAGAACGAGCTGGTCTGCGTGCACAAGGCCGACAACCAGTACGGCACCTTCCTCGGCTTTGAGCCGCTGATGTTCGTGCCCATTGCCACCTCGCCCATCCTGCCCGGTGTGCTGGACCGCGACGAGATCGACTGGCTGAACAACTACCACCGCACGGTGTTCACCAAGCTTGCCCCGCACCTGAACGACGAAGAGCGGGTCTGGCTGGCCGAAAAGTGCGCCGCCATCGGCTGCTGAGAACAGACCCGGCGGCCTTGCCGGAATAAAAAAGTGCCCGGGGCGCTGCAAAGGAACCAGACGGCTCCCGGCAGTGCACCGGGCATTTGTTCTGCTGTTTTGGGGTCAGATCTGTGTGGTGGCGTCCTGCAGCTTCTGTGCAAGGCCCGAAGGCAGAACGCTTTCGGCGTTCAGGAAGAGCGAGCGGTGAACCGGCCAGCGCATCTCCTGCTCCAGGCCGAGCTGACGGAACAGCGCAGCGTAGCGGTGTACAAGACGTGCCCGGCCATAGACGATGTCGGAGACGCGCAGATCCACATGGCAGATGCTCTGCGGATTTTGATAGTAATAGTAGCCGGCACCCGGGATCGCGACGGCTTTGCGCACATACGGGAGATACCGGATGTTGAAGTAATCATCGTCGCAGAATGTGTCGCTCACGAACCGGATATTGAACTTCTCGATCAGATCGCGGCGGTAGAGCTTGTTCCAGATCACGCCGAAATAAAATGTATTGGGTTTGCGGATCAGCTCGCGGGCGTAAGCCTCCAGCGTGTAGGCGCCTTCTTTCAGAAAACAGTATTCCCGCATTTCAAACGGGCCGTTGACGCACTGCGCAGGGTCGGCGGTGCGCAGCGGGATCGTCATGCAGTAGGGCGCGATCACAAGATCAGCCTGTTCGGCTTCGGCGGCAGCAACCAGCCGCTCTGTAAAGGTCGGCTCCAGCCAGTCGTCGTTGTCGGCAAACTGGATGTATTTTCCGTGTGCAAGGCGCAGGCCACGGTTGCGGGTGGGATAGCCGCCTTCGTTGGGTTTGTCGATCAGAACGATGCGGGGATCCTCTTCCTTCAGGCGCTGGCACAGGGCGAGGGTGTCATCGGTGGAACCGTCATTCAGGATGAGGATCTCGAGATTCCGGTAGGTCTGCGCACAGATGCTGCGGATGCAGCGCTCAATATACAGGTGCGCGTTGTAAGCAGGGATAATGAAACTGACAAGAGGGGAAGACATGATTCGTACTCCTTTTTTTCTGGGGTGCTGTGTTTTTTCTTTAGCCGAACAGACGGCGGAAGAGCTCCGGAACAGGCTGCTGCGGCAGAACAGACGGCAGGGTAAACTCGTTTTCCGCAAAGAACGAGGCCAGAATGCGCCGGCGCTGCCCCGCGTACAGATCCATTTCCTGATAGGCAGAGCGGTAGTCCCGATAGATCGAAAAACGGCTCTGTACAAGATCCCAGTTGGAAATGGATGTGTGGCACAGGCTCCCTGCGTTCTGGACATAGCCGTACCCGGCATAGGAAACGGCGGCAACGGTATGCAGGGCGGGCAGCAGTGCTGTATTGAACCGGAAATCCTCTGAGGAGCGCATGCGCTCAAAATGAAGCCCGCGGGACACAAGTGCCTCCCGGCGGTACAGCTTGTTCCAGAGAGCGGCATGATAGAGGGTGTAAGGACGGCGGATCAGTTCGCATGCATATTCCTGCCCGGTGTAAACGCCGTCCGGGAGAAAACCGAACAGCGCAGTCTGCGGCGGATTGCGTTTGACAAAAGGCTGAATAGCCTTTTCCCACCAGCGCGGGCGCTCTTCAAAATCCGCCGGGAAAACCAGCCAGTAGGCAGAGATGACAAGGTCGGCAGCAGCTTGTTCTGCAGCGGCAACGAGCGTTTCGGTATATTCCGGCAGCAGGCAGTCGTCGCTGTCCACGAACTGGACGTATTTGCCGCGCGCCAGATCAAGCCCGCGGTTGCGGGTGTCCGAAACACCGGTGTTGGGTTTGTCGATCACTCGGATGCGGGGATCCTGCGCCGCCAGCTGCCGGCATACGGCCAGCGAACCGTCCGCGGAGCCGTCGTTCAGGACGAGGATCTCCAGCGCGGGGTAAGTTTGCCCGCAGATGCTCTCAAGACAGTAGGCGGCAGTCTTTTCGGCGTTGTAGACAGGAACGATGATGCTTACGAGAGGATTTGACATAAGATCCCCTTTCTGACAAAATAGAGTCAAAATAATCATACCCGATTGAGCCGGGAAAAGCAAGTACGGCCGGGAAGAGAAAGGAAGGCTGACGATGATCTTTCATATTGCGGTGTGCGGCTCGGATGCGGGTCTGCGCAGCGGGCTGGAACGCCAGTGCATGGAATATTTTGCCCGGCGGGAAGACGCCTGCATCGTGCAGCAGCTGGCCGATCCGGAGCAGCTGCTGCGGCGGGAGGCAGACGCCGAACGGATCGACCTGTACCTGATCGAGTTATCGGCCGTGGCCGATCCGGCCGGGCTGAGGGCCGCTGCAGAACTGCGCCGCCGCGGCCGGAAAGCCCCCATCGCGTTCATTGCCCGCACCCCGGCACACGCCTACAGCGCCTTCCGGGTGGATGCCATGCAGTATCTTCTGCTGCCGGTGCATCAGCAGGAGCTTTCGGCCCTGCTGGACCGGGCCACCGAGCCGGAGTACGGCCCTGCCATGACGGTGAACACTGCCGCCGGGCTGCGGGTGCTGGCCTATGCAGAGATCGAATATCTGGAGTGCACGCATCACATTGTGCACTTCCATCTGCGCAGCGGCGAGGACGTGCCGTCGCTGTCGCTGCGGGTGCCGTTTTCCGAAGTGGCGAAACCCCTGCTGGAGGACGGGCGCTTTCTGCAGCCGCACCGCTCCTATGTGGTCAACCTTGCGCAGGTGCGCCAGCAGACAGCGGGCGAGCTGCTGATGGCCAGCGGGGCCAGAGTGCCCATCCCCCGCGGGCGGGAAAGCACGGTGCGGGAGACCCTTCAGGCGTGGTTCCGGGCATGACAGAATGAAAAAAGAGCCGCGTAAAGCGGCTCTTTTGCTGGATTCAGGAAAGATCAGCTGCTGGCGGGGTCGGCATGAGAGGACGGCGCCTTTGGCTCGGCAGAGCGGAGCGCCCAGCGCAGGGACAGATCCGACAGAAAGCTTGTCAGCGTGCCGGACGGGGCGCCGCTCTCGGAAAAGGCGACCAGGTAACGGTACAGCTGCGGCTGGACCGCATCATACAAGCCCAGCTTTGTGTACGTCTCTTTGTAATACTGGAACATCTGCAGCTTGTTCTGCACGATGGCAGCCGGGTTGACCTGCGTGTGCAGAAGGCTCTGGGCGTTCTGCACATAGTGGTAGCCCGGCGTTGGAACGGAAACGCAGACCTTCGCGTACAGGAGATAGTCCAGATTGAAGACCATGTCCTCTGCCCAACGGACTTCGCTGGTGAACTGGAGCGCATTCCGGACCACGATATCGCGGCGGTAGAGCTTGTTCCACAGCACACTGTAAAAGAAGGATGCCGGCATGTCCATCAGGCGGAGCGCAAAGGTGTCGCGGTCATACACGCCCTCAGGCAGAAAACCGTATTCGTGGATCTCGTCCGGCTTTTTTTCGGGTTCGAGGCCGAGATTCTCCTGCAGGTTTTCCATCGTGGCGGCCATCTTGGTGGAATTGGCCGGGATGACCATCCAGTAAGGCGAAATGACCAGATCGGCATGATTTTTTTCGGCAGCGGTGACGAGATGCTCGGTAAAGTCCGGCTCAATGTAGTCGTCGCTGTCCACGAACTGCACGTAATCGCCCTGCGCAAGGGACAGGCCGCAGTTGCGGGTATCGGATACACCGGTATTGTTTTTATCCACCAGAACGATGCGGGGGTCTTTCTGGCAGAAGCTCTCGCAGATGGAGTAGCTCTCATCGTGGGAGCCGTCGTTGATGAGAATGATCTCGATATTTTTCCACGTCTGTGCACAGAGGCTCTTCAGGCAGCGGGCAACACTATTCTGTGCATTGTATACCGGCACGATAATGCTGACGAGCGGGTGATTCATGACAGGGGTCTCCTCTTTTGCTCTCTCAAATCTATCCTAACGCGTGATGCGGTTGATGCGGTAAAATCAAAAACAGTTCCTGTCCGGCGGACAGGCTGATTTCTATTATCATACTCCTCCGCCCCCGAAAATGCAAGGGACCGGACTAAAGCAGAAAAAGAAGAGCCGCCGGAGCAGTTCTTCTTAGCCGAATTCTTTCCGCAGCGGCGGCGCAGCTCAGGCTTCTGCCCAGTCCAGCTGATCCCAGCGGGTGAGAAACTGGTTGCAGATGCGCCGCATTTCCGGCTCGTCCGAAGCGGAGGTGCGGTCGGCAATGCCCACGACATAGTAGCCCGCTTTGTGGGCAGTGGAGGCAGCGTAGACGGCATCCTCGCAGACGGCGCAGCAGGCGGGGTCTGCCCCGCCCAGCCGGGCCATGCACTCGGCAAAGACCTCCGGGCGGCTCTTGTGCAGCACGCCCTGTGCCTCCACGATGAACTCAAAGCAGTCCAGCACACCCAGACGGTTCAGCACGGTTCTGCACTGCTCGGCCCAGGTGTTGGAGCACAGGCACAGGCGGGCGCCTTCGGCTTTGAGTTTTGCCAGCATTTCCCGCACGCCGGGCTTCAGTTCCACGGTCTCGTACAGCTCGGCGATGACCTCCCGCATCACATCATAATACTGCGTCTCGGTCAGGGGCAGGGCGTATTCCCGGATCAGGTACCGGGCGCCTTCCTGCATGCCCATCGTCAGCAGGGCAGCGCGCAGATCCTCCTTCGGGGTGCGGCCGAAGCGGCGCAGCAAAGCGTCCGGTGCGCCCTCCCACACTACGGTCATGCTGTCGGTCAGGGTTCCGTCCATATCAAAGATCCATTGTCTGCAGTGCATGGAAAAATCTCCTTTTAAAGTATCCCAATCATTATAGCATGTTTCTTAACCGGCAGAAAGCGGTTTATTTACAAAAACCGGGAGAATTTTTGCGGGAAATATGCTATAATCAAACAAAAAGCAGGAGTATCCGCGAGGGAGGGCAGAGGATGGAACAACGGCAGAAAGCGCTGGTGCTGGCAGGCGGCGGCGCACGCGGCAGCTATCAGGTGGGCGTGTGGCGCGCACTGATGGAGTTGGACTGGCACCCGCAGATCATCACCGGCACCAGTGTGGGCAGCCTGAACGGCGCCATGTTCGTGCTGGATCAGTACGAGACCGCCCGGGATATGTGGCTGACCATCCGCAGCCGGGACGTGATGGAACTGCCGGAGCAGGACGCAGATCTTTCGGCCCTGCACCAGTTCCTGCGCAGTGTCGTAAAGGCCGGCGGCATGGATGTTTCCCCGCTGGAAGAGATCGTGGACCGGGTTCTGGACGAGGATGCATTGCGCGCTGCGCCCATCCGGTTCGGCCTGGTGACGGTGGAGCAGCGGGGCCTGAAGCCCCGGGAGCTGACGCTGGACGAGATCCCGGCGGGCCGGGTCCGGGATTACCTGATGGCCTCCGCTGCCTGCTTCCCCGCCCTGCGGGCGCGGGAGATCGACGGGGTGAAGTTTCTGGACGGCGGCTACAGCGATAACATGCCCACCGGCCTTGCCAAAAAGATGGGCGCGGAGGAACTGGTCTGCGTAGACCTTGAGGGTGTGGGCATCACCCGCCCCAACCTCACCGGTCTTCCTACCGTGATGGTACGCAGCTACTGGGAGCTGGGGGATATCCTCCGCTTTGATCCGGACACCGCCCGGCGCAACATCGAGCTGGGCTACCACGACACTCTGCGGGCCTTCGGGCGCATCCGGGGCTGCGCCTATGCCGTGGACAGCGGCCCGGCCAGCAGTGCCGATGCGGCAGCCTTCCGGGCAAAGTTCGAAGCCGTGCAGAAGGCGGTGCGGGAGAAATACCCCGTCACCCTGACGGCGGACGCGGCGCTGCTGCTGGCAAAGATGAAGGACGCGGAGCTTGCTCCGCTGGAAGCCGCCGCCGAAGATGCCGGAGTGGACCCCGCAAAGTATTACACGACCCATACGCTGGGGGATGCTTTTCTTGCCACCTGCGATCAGGCGCGGATGCAGAGCTTCGCCCCGCTGTTCGAGGGCAGCGCCGACGCCGCACAGGCGGCGCTGGCGGCACTGGTGCCCAATACGTTTCTGCAGGCGATTGTCTGGCGCACCCTGACCACGCCGGACGCAGAGCCTGTGCTGCCGGAGGTGACAGAGAATGAAGGTGTATAAAGGCTCTTCCGCTTCGCCGGGGCTGGTGCTGGGGCAGGTCAGCCGGCTGGAACATCATGTGGAAACGTCCACGGTGGGGCCGTTCAGCCCGGCACGGGAGCTGCAGATGCTGACCGACGCCATCCACACGGCGCAGACGGAGCTGGACTCCATGGCAGACCGCGCTGCGCCCACCGAGCAGGCCATCTTCCAGTTCCAGAGCATGATGCTGGAAGACGAAGGCATGATGAACGAGGTGCGCTTCTGCATCAATGCGGGCATCGGCGCGGCGGCGGCCATGAATCAGGTGGGTCAGCGCTACGCCGACCAGCTGGCCAACATGAAGGATAACCCTTACATGCAGCTGCGCAGCGTGGATATTCTGGATGCGACCCGCCGGGTCATCAACATCCTGACCAACCGCCCCCGTATGTGGCTGGCGCTGGACCACCCGGTCATCCTTGCCGCCGACCGGCTCATGCCCACCGACCTGTTCAGTGTGCCGTCCGGCATGATCCTGGGTATCATCACTGCCGAGGGCAGCGGCCAGAGCCATGCCGCCATCATTGCCCGGGCAATGAACATTCCGGGCGTCGTGCAGGTGGGCCGGGATTTTCTGGATGACTGCGATGGCCGCACGGTCATTCTGGATGCGACCAAGGGCGAGTGCATTCTGGACCCGGACGCCGAGGCCCGCCAGCAGGCCGAGACCCACATCTGCGAACTGCAGCGTGAAAACGAGGAGATGAGCCTGCTGCGCGACCTGCCCGACCGCACGAAGGATGGCAGGGAGTTTGAACTGCTGGCCAACTGCTTCGGCCCCGAGGATATCGACACGGCCATGCAGTCCGGCGCGGGCGGCGTGGGCCTGCTGCGCAGCAGCTACATGATGCTGCCGGGGCGCATTCTGGACGAGCAGGAACAGTATTTCTTCTACTGCTCCTGCCTTGCCGCAGCGCAGGGCAAGCCGGTGACGGTGCGCACCTTCGACTTTGGCGCCGACCGCACCATGGCCGATGCCTATCAGGGGCTGCAGTCCTCCAAGCTGGGTCTGCGGGGCATCCGCAACAGCCTGCGCCAGCCCCGCCAGTTCGAAACGCAGATCTGCGCGCTGATGCGGGCGGCCGCCCGCGGCCCGCTGCGGGTGATGTTCCCCATGGTGACCAACGTGGAGGACTGGGACGCCGCCATGCGGGTGGTGGAGCGCTGCCGGGAGCATCTGAGAGAACGGGGCGTGCCCTTCAATGAGAACACGAAATTCGGCGTGATGCTCAGCATCCCGGCGGCCTGCCTGACCGCAGAAGAGTTCGTGGCCCACGGGTGCGACTTCCTCGTCATCGGCACCAACGACCTGACCCAGTATACCCACGCCGCCGACCGGGAGCTGGCCAGCGCCGAGCACTACTACCGCCCGGCCAGCCACGCGATGAAAAAGCTTATCACTATGGTGATGGATGCTGCAAGGGCCGGCAATGTGCCGGTGACCATCTGCGGCCTTGCCGTGGGCAACCCGGCCAACACCGTGCAGTATCTGGAACTGGGGCTGCGGAGCTTTTCGGTCAGCCCGCAGAACCTGCTCAACGTCAAAAAAGCACTGCTGGAAACAGAAGGCTGAATCCAACTGAAAAACGCCGCCGCACAGAGTCTTGCACCTGTGCGGCGGCGTTTTTGCTTTGTCCGGAACAGACGGTTCAGGGCTGGAGCCGGTCGTGCGCATCGGCCTCAAGGTATTTGCGGATGAGGTTGCAGTAACCGAGGACCGTGCAGCCGAGTACGGCTGCCCATAGAAACAGGATGGCGGCAATGATGACCACGATGAACCCGAGCGGGCTCTGCCCGATGATACTGAACATACCGTAGCCGGCGACCCCGCTGAGGGCGCTTTTCAGGCAGCGGCCCGCTGTATCCAGCGAAAAGCCGAGGCCCAGGAGCACGGCGAACAGCAGCAGGGCCTTGCCGAACGGGAGAAAGGTATTGGCGGATACCCAGAGGGTGATGGCCAGCGCGGCTCCGGCTGTGGCGCCAAGCCGCATGAAAAAGCGTTTTTTCATCATAATAGCGACAGTTCTCCTTTTCACACATGGCAGCGGTACAGCCGGCCGCTGTTGTATAAGTACGCTTCGCCCGCAGGAAGTGCGCTGATCTTTGCGGATGTGACCCGCGGTTCGGTGATCAGGACAGTGCTCGTAGAGGTGCCTGACGAAACCGTGGTGTTGCCGAAGATCCCGAACGGTCCGCCGCCCCACTCGCTGTCGGCAGTTCCGTAATTGGCCGTGGTTGTGACCTGAGGCCGTTTGACCGTGCCGAAGAACTCGGAAAGCTTTGCGGCTCCGGACTGATGGTTGAAGAACAGCCCTGCTGTCAGGCCGACACAGGCGGCGGAGAAAATGCCGCGCGCGGGAAGATCGGCGTCCGACAGAATGACCGGACAGAAAAAGAGGGAAAGCTCGTCCAGGGCTTTTTGCGTGAGCACGGAACAGACCTCGTCCAGCACCACGGCGCCCACATGCCCGGCGCGCAGCTCGCCCTTCAGATCCTCCAGCACGAGAAAGATCTCTTCCGCCGAAGGCGCATAAAAAACCAGAGGATCTGTCCCCGTCAGAAGAGACTGCAGACTGCGCGGCCGGCTGCCGGATGACGGAAAATTCCGGATGAAATTTTGCCGGTAAGAGTCCAGCTGCCTTGCGCCCGGCACAGTCTGCGCGGCCGCTGCATCGGTGCGGCCGGATTGAAAGGCTCTGGAGCTGAGCGAGGCGCAGCCGTTCATTACGAACCGCTCGAAACTCAGCTCGCCGGTATTTTGCAGCTCGTTCAGAGAGGCTGAGATCGCAAATCCTGCTTCCGGGATGGAGTAGCCTGCAGCCAGTGCTGCTTTCTGGAGGATGCCGGCGGCCAGCATGGGGGGCTTATGCAGGATCGGGTCATAGCCTGCACCGAGCTGAACGCCGGTGACGCGCAGATCGTTTGCAAGGCGCGGGTCTGCCGTGATGACCACCGTGCGGGGGATCGGTTCTTCCGTCAGGACACGCTGCAGGGCAAGGACTCGTGCGGAGCGTTTGCCGCCGCTGATCATGTAGCGCGCGGTGTCCCGGCTGTTCGTGCCGGCGGTGCCTTTCAGGGGCAGAAGCTGCTCCGGAAGAGCCGGCCCGGCCGGGACCGAAGGATCGCTGTAAAGTGCGGCATAGGTCTGCTGATCCAGAAACAGTGCGTCAAGGAAACGCCGGAGCGCCGTCATTTCAGCATCCCTCCTCGTGCAGGTCTACAATACAGGGGGCCTGTCCCGGTGCGGTATAGACCGCGGTGCCGATGTCGAAATCCATCAGCTCGGTGTCGGTGACGGCATCCGTTTCCTGTACGGCGCCGGCTGTCAGGCTTACACCGGGATAGAAATTCAGAGTCTGGCTTCTGACCTTGCCGCACAGATGCTTTATCAGCCCGCGGGTCTCGGCGTCTGTGGTGAGAAAGAGCAGCTTTGTCTGGAAGCTGGCCAGCATGGACTGCGCCGTTTTGAACTTTTCTTTCAGCATCGAAACGTTCTGTGCGGTGCAGATCAGGCAGATACCGGCCGACCGGCCAAGGCTCAGCGCCTTTGTAAGCGTTGCCTGAACACCGGCCCCGAGGTTGGAGAACTCGTCCAGCACAAGGTAAAGCTTCCGGCCTTTGCCATAGGTGAGCCATTCGTCTACAAGAAGCTGAACGAGCAGTCCGGCGTAGGCCTGTGTCATGCCGCCCTCGGTCCAGCGGTTCTGCAGAAAGACAGCCCGGCCGCCCGGATCGCTGTGGACCGCGCTGACGATGGAAAATTTTTCTGCATCCGGGGCGGCTCCGCGGTTGAACCCCATCATCGTCTGCTGTGCGTTCAGAAGCAGCTCCGCGTAAACATTCTGCTGGGCGATATTGCGTGTGCTGCCGGAGCCGATCAGTTCCTGCAGGGTGCTGCCCTGACCGGAAACGCGGATGACCTGTGCGAGGAACTTCTCCGAGCCGAGCGCCTGAAGCAGCGCTTCGTTGCAAAGCTCCGGCAGAAGCGCCGGTGTGAGCAGGCATGCTTCCAGAATGATCTCAAGCGCCCGGCGGGCAGAGTGGATGAAATAGGGCTGGGTGTCGCTCTTGTTTTCTTCCGGGATGATGCCGAGGGCGATGGCATGGAGACGGCCGCGCAGGGCGCCGACGGAAATGGATCTGCGGCCTGCCGGACCGGCCAGCGCCTCTGAAAAAATATTAGAACGGACATTAGGAGCGTGGGCTTCGGAGCCACCCAGAAGGATATCCCCTTTCCGGCCGAGAGAGTCTGCAAACTCGCTCTTGGGGTCATAGACCGCCAGCAGGTCGCCGGGCGCAAGCTTGCTGCGCAGCTGCTTTAAAACCGAACAGACCGCCGTCGTTTTTCCGCAGCCGGGATCACCGATCAGGATGACGCCTTTGGTCAGCTGCCGGGATGTGATGTCCAGCTCTGCCGGCTGGTTGTGGCAGCTGCAGGGCAGACGCACCAGGGCGTCTGCCCGGGGCAGCAGAGTGTTGCTGCGGGTGTAGGAACCGGAAACCATCTCTTGCATCATAGGCAATTCCCTTTCTTTAAAGCGTCAGAGCCATCTGTTCGTTCTCTGCACAGGCCGGTGAAGCTGCCATTGGAGTTTCACCGGAGCTGAGAGCGGCGGTGCCGGCCATGGCAGCGTCCGGAACAGCGGCGGGAGCCTCGGCCTCGCTCAGCACGCCGCCCGTGTTTTCATCGAGGATGAGATCTTTCTCTTCGTCGTAGGCAACGGCACCGGGGTTGGCAAACTGGTTCATCAGAGACTCACTCTCAGCATTGCCGGCCGTTTCAAATTCGCGCATGTCCAGGTTGGACCACGAGACGTACTCGCGGTCGGTCTGCTTGCCGTCCGGGCTGACCGTGGTGCGCTCTGCCATGAACGCTTCCGGCTGATTGACACCGTTCAGTTCCGGGCTGATGCTGTAGCTGACAGAGCCGTTCAGAAAAACACGGCTGCCATCGCTGAGGAGATGGGTGGTCTCTGTTTCAAAGGCTTTGTAATCCACCGTGTTGACGTGTGCGTTCATCGGCACAAGATTGTATTTCTCGCCTGCTCCACCGTGCTGGTTCGCGAGGAGGTGGCCGGCGTGTTCAAAGCCGGGGCCTTTTCCTTCCAGAGTATACTGCGCCTTTTGGTTGCGCAGCTGGGCGTCTTTCGGCGTCTGGTGAGCTTCTGCCTTCCAGTGGACGACACGTCCGGCAGAGTCTGTGCGGTATTCCGCGCCGTGCGGGCCATCGTAGACTGCATTGGCCTGCAGGGAAGAGTATGGACTTCGTGACATGGACAACATCCTTTCTGTGGAAGATTCCACAAACAGATCAAATCACAGGCGGCGGGCTGAAAATTTTTAAGACCGGAAATTTTGAAAATTCCGGTCTTAAAAAATTTGCCGACGCAGGATGGTCTATACTCAGCGCACAGTTAATCCGAAAGGAGAAATGACCATGAACGATGAAAAAAGGGCTGGTGAATGGGCGGTTCCGAAATGGAAGCCGGACCGCTTTGCGGGAATAAAGGGCGTCATGGACCGTCTGATGCATAAAAATCGTTTGCTCCAGAACAAAACGGTACAGGGTGCCTATTTTGAACGCTGCCGCCGGGAGCTTGCGGCTTATGAAACAAAAGTTTTCATTGCGCTGGAAAAGGCGGTCTGCAGCGATCTGGAAGCGTACCGTGCGCTTGCACCGGCGGCGGAGAGTGCCCTGCCCTCCCCGGCACTGCCCGATGCAGCCAAGAACACGACGACCGGCCAGAAGCGCCGCGCCCGTGCCCAGCAGCAGGCTGCAGAAGAGCGCCGTGCCAAGGTGACGGGTGCCCGCGCCCAGCGTGCAGCGCTGGCGGCGTCCATCTGCCGGAAGGCGGAACAGGCGGAGCAGCAGATCGAGCTTGCTGCCCGGGAGCTGAATCTGCAGCTGGTGAAGTATTCCAAGTCCGGCTACTTTACCGTTGTGGAAGAGGAAGTGCCGAAAGTCGCAAAAACTTTTTCGGCCGATGAATTTATCAAAAGAATGGGTGTGAAGGAGGAATAAGATGGGCTTTTTTTTTAAGAAAAAGAAGCCGGAGGCAGCCACCCCTCCGGAAGATGAGCGTGAGAACATTTTTCTGGATTGGGACCATCATACGGTCATCCATACGATCGAACGGGCGGATGCCGGTTCCTATAATGCTACCGGACGTTATCCGAACGACGCGGCTGAGAAAAAATTTGATGAGCTGCGCGAGAAAGTCAAGAAGATTGCAGATGAGGGTGATCTGAACGAGGAAGCCGCCCGCTGCCTGCTCCGCCTTGTGGCGCTGCGGGAAGAGGAGTGCAAACTGGTCATGCTCCGCGAGACACGCATCACCCGCTGGCGGGATGCGCTGGTCAACAAGGCAGACAAGGAACTGACTGAACGTCAGCTTGCCGCTCTTGTCGAAGCGGAGGAACAGGAACTGTCCCTCCTGCAGGACGAGATCCGTGAGTTGCGCACCCCCCGAAGCGAAAAAAGCGGAAAAAGAAAGGAAGCCTCCGTATGAACATGAATACACGCGGTTTCATGACGAAAGACATCATCAATTACCGTCAGCTGGACGTGGTTCGTGGAATCCGTTACGGCCAGAAACCCGCCCTCAAGAAAGCGGCGGACGACGCGGAAAAGGAAGCGTGGGAAAAGCTTTGGCTCAAGAAAAAGTCACCGCTGGGCATCGTGTGCACGGCTCTGGCTTGTGTGGCTGACTGCATTTGCGTGTGGTGCGCGGGAAACAAGGTGTTCAGCACGGGTTACGGTATGGCGTTTCTGCTTTGCCTGCTGATCCCGGCGGCGCTTGATATCGGCGCAAGTGTTCTGGCACAGAATGTGGCGGAAACGCTTGCGTCGCGGAAGGTCAGCGGCGGAAAAATCGGTTTGATCGTACTGTCTGCGGCCGTTGTGGTTCTGGGCTACCTCTCCTATGTGAACCTGAATGTTACAGCGGAGGAGGTCGAGATCGCTACTGAAAAATCGGCCGTCCTGCTGCAGCTGGATGATCTGGAACGAAAAAAGGGAGACCACACAGCCGAGCGTGAGCAGCTGAATGCTCAGCTGGAGGAGCTTGATCAGGGCAAGCGGCAGGGCGGTATCTCGAAAAGCCTGCTGCTTGGTTTACCTGTGCTGACCTCCCTGCTGGCCGCAGTGACCAATTTTGATGGCGACGCTCGTCAGCACCGGATCGAGCAGCTTGAAAATGCGGAGCTTTATCTCCATGAGGTGTGCGGCCTCCACAAAACAATGCTTCAGTCCCTGAGAGATGGTCTGAACCGATTCGACGACGACAAATACGACCAGGCAAACCTCAGTGTGGCTTTGGAGCGGCTGCATCTTCAAGCGGAAGAGGAACAGCTGCAGATGGCCGTCGAACTGGGGAATTACTTCGGCCCGGATGTAACGGAAAAGCTGCTGAAGGCAGACACGGAGCATTTTCCGGAGCAGCTGGACAAGCTTATCGCGGTCAATGCTGCGCCGGACAGCCTGACGGTGACGGAGGAAGCTCCTGCGCTCCAGAAAGCAGTCAATTTCTTCCCCGGGAATGTCTGATGATCCACAGCCTGCGGCGGGAGCCGCAGGCCATGAAAAAAAGGAGAACTTTCTATGAAAAATAAGATGTTTCGCGTCCTGTCCGCTGCGGCTGTTTCGGCCGCACTTCTGACCCTGACTGCCTGTGCAAAGACCGGCAGTTCCAGCTCCAAGGAGGTTGCGCTGGTCTTCCTGAACGGCGAGAATAACCCCTATGTTACGGCAGCCGGCATGGAGGACGTGCCGGAACTGACCAGTGCGCTGGACGGCGGGCAGATCACATTAGTCCAGGCAGATGGAGACCCGGCGGTCGAGAACCTCAAATTTGACCCCGTCAAGAAAGGCAATCAGCAGCAGCACAACCTGAACCGGCAGAATCTGCAGCAGGCGCTGGTGAATGCCGGGGCAGATGACCCCGAAACCGATCTTGTGCAGGCGTTTCAGCAGACTGCCCGGACAGGCATCAAAGAAATCGTGGTCGCCCACAGCGGATTGAGCACGGCAGGCGCCGTATGTTTCCAGAATCTGGATCTGGAGAACACGGACGAGATCCCTGCCCTGATCCGCGAACTGGATGAGCACGGTGAGCTTGCTCAGCTGCAGGGAACGCAGATCCATTGGTTTTATGCGGGAGATGTGCAGTCCCCGCAGAACAAGCTGAGCGCAAAACAGAGAGACTTTGTAAAAGCGTTCTGGAAGGCCTATCTGGAAGCCTGCGGCGCAAGCGTCAGTTTCCCGGATGATCTGCCGGAAGAATACGAGACTCCCGCAGATGCCCCGGCGGTGACGGTCGTCGAAACGGGCGAAGCGTACACGCTGCCGTCCGTGACGGCGATCGACCCGCAGGCGGTCGCATTCAAAAGCGATTCTACCGAGCTGGCGGACGAGGCAGCGGCAAGAACGGCGCTCTCTGCGCTGGCGGAACAACTGGCGGGAACAACGGATGCTTATTATGTCTCCGGCTTCACTGCGGATGACGGCAGTTCCCTGCAGGCCACCAAAGAGTTCGGCCTTGCCCGTGCGAAAGAAGTAAAAAAACTGCTGTGTGAAGCAGACCCGGATCTGTCCGGCCGTCTGACAGCGATCGGTCTTGGGGTCGAGCCGGTCTCTCTCCGCTCTTCAAATGAAAACGACAACCGTGTTGTTTATCTTATCAAAGCGGACACGGACGTGGGAAAAGAGCTGGCTGCGGCAGGGATCAGAGAGGTTGGCTGAGATGGCAAATGGAAAACTTGCAGCGGCAGAATACACCTATATCACCCGCACCGGAAATGAGCATCAGAGCAATCAGGATGCGTTTTTCTGTGCAGAGAACGGCAGCATGAGATTCTATGGCCTTGCGGATGGAAGATCGGGCAATGCCTGCAGCGGTCTGGGCGGCAAAGCGGCGCTGGAAGCGGTCTGGCGGCAGCTGCGCACCAGACAAAGCATTCTGGAGCTGCAGAATACCCGCTATCCGGACGAGCTCTGCTACGAACTGCTCCATGCAGTGCGAAGCGAACTCCGGGCGCTTGCGGAGCAGCACCATCAGGAGGTGTCGTCCCTGGCTTCAACTCTGATGATCTTTCTGGCTGACCGGACGGGAGCATATGCAACGATCCATCTTGGAGACGGGCTGATCCTTGCCCTGAAGAACGGCGGGAGAAAAATCATCAGCCGGCCGGAAAACGGCATCACGGCGCAGTACACAGTGTTTACCACAACGCCGGATGCGCTGCTGCATGTGCGGGTGGAATATGGGTTTGCAGAGGAACAGTATGACCGGATCCTTCTCATGACGGACGGAGCATACCCTCTTTCATGGGAGCCGCTGCTGAACCGTGCCTCGCCGGAACAGATCCGGCAGAGGCTGGAAAACCTCGATCCGCCGGATGACGCCAGCTGTCTGCTGCTGGAGCTGAAATCATCGTGAGCTGAAACAGCAAACTCCGCCGCCGCACAGATCCCGCTCTGTGCAGCGACGGAGTTTATTTTGCGGAAAATATCACGTTTTACAGAGAAAAGCATCCAGCGTTGTGTCTTCAGAAAGAACGGGCTTTCCGGAGAGGGCCGGGTCACCGTATTTTTTGTAAAGCGCAAGAGCCTTATTTTTGTAGTGCTCTGCCATGACAGGTTGGCCGCGGTTCAGGTAAATCGCACATGCCCTGCGGTATGGCACAAGCGTGACCCTCCACTCTGCCGAATCGGAACTGCCGATATCCGTGATCCGATAAGTTTCATAGGTCGTCATGGAACAAGAACGGCAAGCTTCCAACTGCTCCCGTGCGAATCTCTCAGAGGGAATGGCTTCGATCGTGGAAATATCACGCAGTACATGCTGCAGCGCTTCTTCTTCCCTGTCTGAATCTAAAAGGATTGTGCAGGTTCCATCCCAGCGGATGCAGTAGTAGGAGTCGGAAGACCAGAATACTTTCGAAGGATAAGTGTGACGAATGATCTTTGTGGCTTCCTTGGCGTAGAAGAGGGACTTTCCGGGCATATCGAGCATAGCAAACCGATATTCAAGGGATTGATCGTGATGAAACAGCCAATCTTTGTATTCAAGCGAGATTACATTGATGGATGGACCGGTAAGCCGCTCTTCTGCAAGGGCGGCTTTTAACTGGTACTCTTTCAGACAGGGGTCATTGATTTCTTCGAGAATGTCGCACAGGGTATCATGAATGCTCACGATCTCTGAAGTGGGCGGAAGACCCTCTCGCTCATACAGGCCGACTACCAGTTTGCCAAGCTCTGCCTTCTGCCGGAGCCAGTCGGCTTCATCACTCTCTGCGATGGAAACAATTGGGTGAGCGGTATCACGCTGCAGGCAGGCATTCACGAGCACAGAAATCGGCTCTGCACCGGCAGCCAGCTGTGCAAGATCTGTCAGCCGCTTGAAATGCATCCAATCGAAGAATTTGGAGTATACTTCCAGAGCAAGACCTGTTTCGTCGGGCTTTATGGCAAGACTGCGGTTTTGGCAGTAGAAACGCCATGCATCCATGAAGACTGCTATATACGATCTGGCATAAAAAGGCGGCTGTGTCTTTTCTTTCAGATCCTGAAGGGTGACCCCGCGGACGAGTGCTTTTTCTGAAAATTCCCGATTCCGTTTTGCCAGATGAGAATGATCATACCAGTCAAGCGCATCGACCGCTCGCTTAAAGGACAAATAGGTATTTTGTGGAGAAAAGGACCATGCCATCTGGTAGGACTCCGCTACAGACAAAAGCTTGACCTCCATTGAGTAAAAAGAAGGCCACAAGGAATCATCGGAATCCGCTTTCATCGACCGATTGTTCCGAACACCGCTCAGAAACGCTTCGATCTCCTCTTCCGTCGGGGGAACCTTTTTCCGTCCCACGACCCGGACCAGCGCGTGGATGTGCAGCAGCGGTTCATCGGCCGGTGCCTGCAGGCTCTCGCTGATATAGCCCAGGGCAACAAGATGCTGGTAGGCGTCCTTGTCGCTGCCCTTGCGGATCTCGGGGCTGAGCTTCCAGAACAGGCCGCGGGGCATCCCACTGTCACCGATCAGCAGGGCATCCCGCAGGATGACTTGCTCTTTTTGGGGAAGGTTCTGGATCTGGAAGAGCCGCAGCAAATGACCTTCGATCTTTCTGCGGCGCTCGCCTTCTCCCGGCTGCTCGCCCGGGATCCGGACAAAAGCTTCGTCATCGTAGCCGCCGGGTTGGCGGAGTTTTTCCAGCATCTCCTCCGGTGTGATACCGCTGTCCTGCATGGTGCGGGCGATCATGCCCACGGTCATGGTGTGAGATTCCACCAGCGTGATCAGGTCATCCAGCGCCTTGTCGGAACAGGGCGCTGGATAATAGCTCCGCATCATGGCCCGCAGCGCGGACAGAGACAGCGGCTTTACAGGATAGTGATAAAAGCTCTTCTCCTTCTGCACGGCCATCCGGGTGGTCATCAGGATGTGGGCGGGCAGGCTGCACAGTCTGGGATAAAGATCTTCCCTCCATTGCGCGGCATCCCGCTCGTCCTCGGTGCCGTACAAAAGCTCTGTCAGGGTAAGGGTTTCGCTGTCCGCATTGTCGATGACGATCAGATCATCCCTGCGGAGATTTTGGCCAAGCTGCTCCAGCACATCGTCGCAGAGCGTTTTCTGCGGCAGCCGGCAGCCGGCGGAGTCGCGGGTCTGAACGGTTGAGATCGCCTGCGCCATCGTCTCTCCCAGCAGGACCGGAAGGCCGCCCTGCTGGGGAAAGCGCACCCAGAACACCTGCGCATCCGGATAGTTCTGTTTCCATTCTTGCGCAAACCGAACCGCCAGAGTGGATTTGCCCATGCCGTAAAAACCGGTCAGGAAGAGCGGTTTATATGCATCCGGAGCCTGCAGCATCCGGCCGACGGCTTCCAGATCTTCTTCGCGCCCAAAGACTTTTTTGCTGTCCCACATGGGCACCGCAAGGGTCACCTGCCACGGCGGAGGGGCCAGCAGGCTGCAGAGCGCATCGAGGCCGCCGTCACCGTACAAGACTTCCTCCGCGGTCTGGGCGCGGCCGGCCCGGTCGGTTGCGACCATGCGTTCCGTCAGCTTTTCCAGCCGCCGGAAGCAGTCCGGCGTGCAGCGGACCTCTGCGGGCGAAAGCTGCCTTGCCATGGGAAAACGGTAAAAGTGCTGCTCAAGGCTGCCTTTGTAGGAACGCCCGGTAAGCAGAAGGTGCAGCAGCCGGCCGGCAGAATAAATGTCGGCCGCGGGGGTCAGCCGCAGACTGCGAAGATCCTGGGGCTGCGCCTGCCCGATGTTCAGCATCTCGGGCGGGGTATAGCCGCTGGTGGTAAAAAGCGGACCGTCCCCGACCGGCGCTGTCTGACCGTCCGGCTCCAGCTTCCGGGCACAGCCGAGATCCGGCAGACAGCAATGCCCGATCTCGCCGTGCTCCAGATCCTGACCGAGAAACAGAAGATTGCCCGGCTGGATGTCCCCATAGAGATAGCCCGCCGCGTGGACTGCCTGCAGCGCCAGCAGCACTTCCCGCAGGATGCGTACTGCGGTCAGAGGCGACGGCCGGCCGCCGGTGCGCAGAGGAAACCCGGAACAGGGCTTTTTTGCGATCTCATCCAGCAATTCGGGCAGGAACATGCCGCGGCCGGCCGAACCGTTCCGGCCGGTCTGGTACTGCATGAGCAGATAAAGCGGCTCCTCCGGTGCAAAGTCTCCGCGTTCCACACTGTACGTCTGCCCGTTTGTGATGACTTCGCGGACCGCAAGACGGTCGCGGACCTCCACAACGCGGTTTGTGCGGTTGCTGATCTCCTGACTGGCCGTTTTCTCCTGCTCATAAGAAGCGCGGAGCTGCGGCAGGAGCATTTGCAGATCGTTCTCCATGCCGGGAAAAGCAGCTGCCGGACGGATCACGCCGTTCCGGCGCTCCCAACAAAAAAGACCGTCGCCGGAAGGAAAACACTCTTTGACCGCGTACAGAAGAACATCGTCGTTTTTCCGGGCCGGGTAAACTACGCCGCTTCCACCCAGACCGGGAGCGCCGTCCAGGATCGTATACCGGTCGCCGCCGGCGGTAATGAGCTGGTCGCCTTCGCGGAGAAGCCATGCGGTGCGGGCATCCTGCCGGGCGGAGTCAGTCATTTTCATCCCTCCCTTTTCTGGGTTTCCGCTCGCGGGTGCGCACGGTGGTCTCCCGGACCGACTGCAGCATGGCAGGCGGGCTTTGGTACCTGGAGTTGGCGGTTACCGCTGCAGAATACAGGATCGACCGGAGCAGAGCCTGTTCAAAGATGTGCGGCACATAAAACCGCGGCAGAAGGGCTGCCGCAAGCACGGCGTCTGCGGCATTGCAGAACTCATCGAGCCGTTCGCCGGCAGAGAACGGCCTGAGATAAGCCCAGTAGACATTGAAAAATGCCCACAGCAGGGAGAGCATATCCTCTTTCTGGACGCCGTAGATCCGGGAGACGCCGTCCTTGTCTTTCGCCGTGCAGTTTCCCAGCAGGAGATCCTGCACACGGGTGCGGCCTTCGTTTCCGAACCGCCAGGTGATGGTCAATTTTTTATCCGGTCCCAGACGGATCGCGCACCAGGATTTCATGCGGTCCGGGATGCTGCTTGGGACCAGAGCGGTGCGGACTGCGTTTGCTGTCCCTGCGTGGCTGTGCACGGTGGTTCTGGTCGTGCGGGACTGGAAAGAGATCAGCTTATCCGCGATCGCTTTCCGCTCCTCTTCGCCCAGAGATTCCAGGGCGTCATCCTCCCGACGGAGGATGTTCATGATCTTTTCGTAGACCATATGCGGGCTTTCCCTGCCGGGATCTCCGGTCAGGACCGCTTTGACGGCCGACTGCTTGGCTTCCATGCTCAGCTTCCGGTCCTTTTCGATCGCCTCGATGTGACAGATCATGTCATATGCCGCTTTCGCCAGATTGTGGTAGATCCGAAGCGCGGTCTGCGACGGCTTGTCCAGCCAGAAGGAATTGCTGAGCAGCGTAGCCATAAAATAGCTGTCGCGTTTTTCGACGGGCCATCTGGATACAAGAGCGGGGAGCATCGCTCCCAGTCTCTTTGTCATGTCGCTGTCCCGTTTGCCGGACGGCTGATGGCCTTTGAGGTAGGCTTGCGACTGAACGAGGTACTCCTCTTTTAACAGCGCGACCTTTTGCGCCGAGCTTTGCGTCAGAAAACCATACGCTTCGATGAGATCACCGGAAAAGCTGTAGAACAGCCCGTCTTCAAAGTCAAGAGAACGAAGCAGAAATGCGTTCATCTCGGCCAAAGACAGACCGAGATAGTGTCCCAGCTCCAGAAGATCCTGCCGGGGCATGACCGGGTCTTTTTCGTTCCGGGGCTTCGGCTCCGCTGTGCCGTTCCCGGTCAGGGTGCATTCCAGCGCTTCGTCGATCAGCTCGCAGGCGCGGTTCCAGCGTTTTTCCTGCTCGGCATTCCGGACGGCATCCGGGACCTCCTGCAGATCCAGAAAGAGCTTGCGCTTTGCGGTGTCCCGCAGCAGCAGCTGATATTTTTTCAGCTCCTCGACAAGGCCGTGGAGATCCTCGGCATGATCGCTGGTGATGTTGCGGAAGGTAAGCGGCTCTCCGCCGACGGAGATCGTAAAGCCGTTTTCAGGGGTGTTGTCCCCGCCGTAGCGGGCAAAAAAGATCCGCATGAGCACGAACTGGGTCGAGCAGCGGAACTCCCGCCGGAACTTGTACAGATCTTTTTTTAAAATATCGGTGAAAGCCTCCGATGCAGAGGCTCCACCGTTGGCGGCTTTCTGCAGGAATGCCGCTAATTTTTGGTCGAGCAGTTCCGAATCAAGCAGCGCAAGGCTGCGGTTTGCGATTTCGTTGGAGTGATCGTCCCGAGGTTTCCAAGGATCCGCCATCATGCAGCACCTCCGCAAATTAAGTGTGATTCTACTATAACAAAATCCGTGTTTTTTTCAAGCTGCCGTGCAAAAAATGCCGCTGTGCAAGTCTGGACTTGCACGGCGGCGCATCATGGGATCGCTTATTCCAGATTCCCGGTCAGGGTCATCACGGCGGAAAGCACCGCCAGCGGGGCGGTCTCGCACCGCAGGATGCGGGGGCCGAGGCCCACCGTCTTCGCCCCGGCCTTGGCGGCCATTTCGGCCTCCTCGGCGGCAAAGCCGCCCTCGGCACCGGTCACAATGGCGAGTTTCAACTTCTGACCGCCGGCAGGCTTTGCAGCGGCCAGCAGCTCCCGCAGGGGCGCACCGCCGCACTCGTAGCAGAACAGCACAAGGTCATATTGCTCAAAGGCGCGGCACACGGCCCCGAAGTTGGGCAGGGGCAGAGCTACATCCGGCAGAACGCCCCGGCCGCACTGCTTGGCGGCTTCCAGCGCGATGCGGTTGTAGCGCTCGTTCTTCTGCTCTTCCTTTTTGGGGGCAGCTACGCAGTACCGGCTGAAGAAGGGCACGATGTGCGCCGCGCCCAGCTCCACGCCGTGCTTGATGATCTGTTCCAGCTTGTCCTGCTTGGGGTAGCCCGCCAGCAGGGTAACTTCCACGCTGGGTTCGGCGGCGCTGGGGTAGCCTGGTTCCACCGCAAATTCCACGCACTCATCCCCGAAACCGGTGATGGTGGCGGTGTATTCCACGGCGTTGCCGTCGCATAAGATGACAGTGTCTCCCAGCCGGGCGCGCATCACCCGTGCCAGGTGGTGGGCATCCGCTCCCCGCAGGGTGGCGGTGCCGTCGGAGATCTCAGTGGTAAAATAACGGTGCGGCATAGTTCCTCCTGAAAAGCCTCTTGTTACGCCTTCTTACAGACGATGCACTCCCAGCCGCGCTTCTCCTTCACTTCCACAACGGCAAGGCCGGCCTTTTCCAGGCCTGCGATCACTTCGTCCTTGCGGCTGTCGATGATGCCGCTGGCGATGAAGGCGGCGCCCTCGGCCATCAGGCCGGGCACGGCGGGGGCGAGGCTGAGGATGGCGTTGGCCACGATGTTGGCGGTGATGATGTCGTATTTGCCGCTGGCCTTGTCGGACAGGTCGCCCACCAGAACGGTCAGCTTGTCCTGCACGCCGTTCAGGGCGGCGTTCTCGCCGGCGGTGCGCACGGCCACGGGGTCGATGTCCACGCCCTCGGCCGCGGCGGCGCCCAGCTTTAGAGCCGCAATGGCAAGGATGCCGCTGCCGGTGCCGATGTCCAGCACCCGCTCGCCGCCGTGTACCCGCTCGTCCAGCGCTTCCATGCACAGGCTGGTGGTCTCGTGGCCGCCGGTGCCGAAGGCAAGGCCGGGATCCAAAATCAGCTTCACGCGGTCCGTGTCGTACTCCTGCCAGGAAGGAACGAC
>OIXL01000212.1_pt1 | contig 32982 bp, 35 predicted proteins | sample 1587761 | NCBI WGS metagenome assembly OIXL01 (sample SAMN03283246) | human gut metagenome | biome: human-associated habitat; material: feces | host: Homo sapiens | place: Peru | collected 2012 | reverse complement strand
GCGGTCAGCTCCTGTGCGTACTTGCAGCTGTCCTTCACGTCCACGATGCTCTCAAAGCCATCGCGGGTGCCGGAACCGGCCTCGCGGCCCACCAGAACGATCTCGCCGTCGTCGCCGCCCACATCCTTCCAGTTGGTGATCTCGCCGGTGAACATCTGCTTCAGCTGGTCCACGGTCAGGTCTGCCACCTTGCTGGCCTTGTTGACAACGATGGCGATGCCGTCCAGCGCCACGGTGGTGCCGTCCACGTCGTTCTTCTCGTCGTCCTTCAGGGCGCGGGAGGACAGGCCGATGTCCAGCGTCTTATCGGTAGCACCGGTGATGCCTGCGCCGGAACCGGTGGGGTCGTAGCTGACGGTGACACCCGGCTCCACCTCGGCAAAGCCCTCGGTCAGGGCAGCGATGACGTTCTTCATGGAAGTAGAACCGCCGGTCGCCACATTGCCGGACAGGGTGCCTGCAGCGGTCTCAGCAGCGGCAGAAGAAGAGGTGGACTCTGCAGCAGAGGATGCCACAGTGGAAGAGGCTGCGCCGCCGCAGGCGGTCAGAGCCATAGCCGCAGCAGCAGCGCCGCAGACAGTGATAAACGAACGACGAGTGATCTTTTTCATAACCCTTTTCCTCCAATAAATGCCGGAACGTCGTTCCGGCCGATGTTTTCTTGTGTTTTCCTTGGGAACGGCCTTATTGTACCGCACCGCCGTGTGCGCTGCGACCATGTACGCGCAAAATGGAGGTAAAGCTTTTGCACAGGCTCCGGCGGCTGTGTCAAGCCTGCGTAAAGCCGGCATGAAAAGCCTGTACTCAAATTTTACAAACAGGATAAATATGCCGAAAACACCATTTTCTGGCTGGGCAAAGTGACAAAAAAAGAAGGCGCTCTCTATGGAGCGCCTTCTTTTTTGATCGCTGTCTAACGTGATCTGCGTTTAAAATCACCCTGCGGGCGTCGGGTCTGTATTCAGCACAAGGAATGTTTTACCCTTTTGTACGATATACAGCTTTCCCTCTACATTGTTGAGCTTGATCGTCACCTCCACCGGGGTTCCGGCGGCGATCTTCTCATAGGCTTCCTCTGTCGGGATCGTCATTTCGACATCGACGGTCGCCTTGCTCATGAACCAGTTCAGAAATGCGAAATTCGACATCGTAAGGCTGCCGGTCGGTTTGGTTGTATTCAGAGAAACCGTGTCGATCTTACCCGTAAACATTCCTGTACAGGGCAGTTCCTGGAACGTGCCTCCCGCATTCTTATCAAATGTAATATCCGCCTTTGCCGTGATCTTATACGAAGAGCCGCCGGTGCCCTGTACTTCTGCATGTGTATTCGCACTGTACAGTTTCACCGTATATGCGCCCAGCTTCACCTCATCGGCCGCAACACTTCCACCGCCGCAGCCGACCAGCACGCCGGACAGAGAAACAGCCACTGCCGCAGCTGCTGCGCTCTTCATAAAGGTACGCCGGGTCATTTTTTCTGCCATAATATTGCCCTCCTCTAAAAGCATTTTGCTGTGCTTTTAGCGTACCACTTTTTGGGAGTCTGTCAACAAAAATATGACAAAAAGGCGCTCTGTACACATAATTTGCACAGAGCGCCTTCTGCTCAGCAGTATTTTGTTCCGTCCGGGCAGTAGAACTGCACGTACTTCTGCCACTCGGTCTCACTGATGGTGCGGCGGTAGCAGTCCACCAATGCATCCACGGCCTGCCGGTCCGCAAAGGTACCGGCACCCGGGCAGTCCAGCACCAGAATGCGGAACCATGCATCGAACAGGTGCTCGGTGAAGCCGGTGTCCCGGGCGCCGCACCGGGAGTAAAAGCCCAGCCGCCGCACAGCCATAGCTTCGTCCTCCGCCTTATCCGGGCATTCGGCCTCAATGAGGATGGCCTGCGCACCCCGCTCGTGCTGCGGCAGGTCGGCCAGCAGCTGCGCGCCCAGCCCTGCAGAACGGTATTCCGGCAGTACGGCAAAGTAATCCAGCTGGCTCACCCTGCTGCCTGCCGGGCGCACCATGAGCAGGTACGCCGCCAATGTTTCGCCGTCGAACACGCCCCATGTGTGGGCTGTGCCGTCCGCTTCGCTGTTCAGGATCATGCTCAGGGGCTTTAGCTCCGTGGGCGGAAAGTCCCGCCGCATTTCGTCCAGATAGACCTGCGTCAGTTCTTTTTCGTTCAGTTTCCGCCAGCTGTACACTTTGCTCATGGTTTTTCCTCCCGTATCTGCCTTTTGAACCAGTATAACACACTCCGCGCGGGAACGCAAAAAGCCGCCGGGAGCGGCAGGCTCTGCCCTTCTCCCGGCGGCTTTTATGGGAATGCAGGAGCAACCAGTCTCCCGCACAAACTCCGTTCAGAATGCTGTGTGCGTTACAGCATCTTCTTCAGCTCGTCGTACACGAACTGAACCTTGGTGCCGATGATCACCTGGCAAGCGTTCTTGCTGGGGCGGATGACACCGGCAGCACCAGCGGCCTTGACAGCCTTCTCGTCCACCTTGGCGTTATCCTTGACCTCAAAGCGCAGACGGGTTGCGCAGTAACCAACTTCCTTCACGTTCTCCTTGCCGCCGACAGCAGCCAGAACAGCGGAAGCGACTTCGGTATAGTTGTTGTTTGCCAGAACGACCTTCTTCTCGGCCTCTTCGTCCTCGTCCTCACGGCCGGGGGTCTTCAGGTCGAACTTGGTGATGGCAAAGTAGAACACTGCGTAGAACACCACGAAGGCTGCGATGCCCAGAGGAATGATCATCCAGGTCTTGGCAGCTGCGGGCAGGGAAGCAGAGAACACCAGGTCAGTAGCACCTGCAGAGAAGCAGAAGCCGGCACGGAAACCGGAGTAGTAGGTGATGATGGTGAAGATGCCGTACAGAGCAGCGTACACAACGTACAGCGGGAAGCACAGGAACATGAAGCCGAACTCGAAGGGCTCGGTAACGCCGCAGACGAATGCGCAGATTGCAGCGGACAGAACCAGACCGATGGCGGCCTTCTTGTTCTTAGCGGTCTTGACCATAGCCAGAGCAGCACCGGCAATACCGAACATCATGCAGGGGAAGAAGCCGGACATGTACATGCCAAGGCTCCAGCCCACATCAGCAGAGGTCTCGCCAGCCCAGAAGTGGCTCAGGTCGCCCAGACCGATGGTGTCGAACCAGAACACGTTGTTCAGAGCGTGGTGCAGACCGGTGGGGATGAGCAGACGGTTCAGGAAGGCGTAGATGCCAGCGCCGATGCCGCCCATGCCAGCGATACCGTTGCCGATTGCGACCAGAGCGTCGAAGATGACGGGCCAGACGAACAGCAGAACAACGGACACCAGAATGGAGATCAGACCGGTTGCAATTGCAACGAAGCGCTTGCCGGAGAAGAATGCCAGCCAGTCAGGCAGCTGGATATCCTTGAACTTGTTGTAGCAGGCAGCGCCCACAACAGCGGCCAGAATGCCGATGAAGGAGTTGCCGGCGACCTTCTGGAAGGCGATGTAGGTAGCAGTGCCTTCTTCCAGGTGACGGACCATGCCGACCACACCGGGGTTCAGCAGCTGCTGCATCATCAGGAAGCTGACCAGACCGGCCAGACCTGCGGTGCCGTCGTTGTCTGCCAGGCCGACAGCGGCACCAATGGCAAACAGCCATGCCATGTTATCGATCAGAGCGCCGCCTGCCTTGACCAGCAGGAAGCCAACGGTATAAGCTGCACCGGAGGTTGCAGCACCGGGAACGCCCATAACGCCCGGAGCGAGGGCATAACCAAGACCCATCAGGATGCCGCAGATCGGCAGGACCGCGACGGGAAGCATCAAAGCTTTGCCCAGTTTCTGGAGATACTTCATCATAAAGCACATTCCTCCTTAAGAAATGTTTGTGTTTACAGACGCCTCTGGTTGCAGGCCGTCCATAATTCCGTAATAGAATAGTAACATATTTCCGCAAAAAAAGAAAGTCCCTTTCGCCTTTTTTCTATCAAAATGCATCAAAAGTCCTCATTTGGCAGTTTTTCAGTCGATAATTTTTAGTTTTTCCGCACAAGTGTCGTCTTTATGTTGAAAATTCTTTTCTTTTTACGTACATTTTGCCCAAAGGCTTGCATCCCACAGCCGAATCGGGTACTATACTATTATAAAGAACATGCGCCCTCTCAGGCCGCTTCGCGTCCAGCTCTCCCAAAGGGAGAGCCCTTGGCAAAACCGCAAACTTTGCATGGACTGCCAAGGCCTCCCACTTTGGGGGAGGTGGCATTGCGCAAGCAATGACGGAGAGGGCGAGGATGCAAAATAAAAGGAGACAGCATTATGGAATGGACTGATATCCGCCTGACCGTGGCCAAGGCCGACGCTGACAACGCCGAAGCCGTTGCCACCATGATCGCCGAGGGCGGCATCTATATCGAAGACTACAGCGACATCGAGCAGCAGGTGGCCGAGATCGCCCATGTGGATCTGATCGAGCAGGAGCTGCTGGACAAGCCCCGCGATACCGTTATCATCCATATGTATCTGGAGCCGGGCGCTTCCCCCGTGGAGACGCTGGCCCTCATTGCCGCCCGCATGGAAGCTGCAAACATCGCCTACACCGTGGAGACCGAGGGCGTGGAGCAGGAGGACTGGCAGAACGGCTGGCGCAAATATTACCACCCCCTGGAGATCGGCAAACGGCTGGCGGTGGTGCCCTCGTGGCAGCAGTACGACACTGACCGGGTGAAGCTGATCCTTGACCCGGGCCTTGCCTTCGGCACCGGCGGCCACGAGACCACCAGCCTGTGCATGGAAGCGCTGGACGAGCGGGTGACCGGCGGCGAGCGGGTGCTGGACATCGGCACCGGCAGCGGCATCCTTGCCATTGCGGCGCTGAAGCTGGGCGCTGCCGTGGCCGAGGGCGTGGACATCGACCCTGTGGCGGTGCGCACCGCAGGCGAGAACGCCGCGTTGAACGGCGTGCAGGACAAGCTGACCGTGCTGGTGGGCGACCTTTCCGATAAGGCCAGCGGCAAATACGACATCATCACCGCCAACATCGTGGCCAACGCCATCCTGTCTCTGGCGCCGGCTGTGCCGGGCCTGATGGCGGAGGGTGCCACCTTTATTGCCAGCGGCATCATCGACAGCCGCAAGGACGAAGTGATCGCCGGGCTGGAAAAAGCCGGCCTTGCCGTTGTGGAAGTGAAGGAGAAGCGCGGCTGGGAGTGCATCGTCTGCAAGAAAGCGTAAGGAGATTTTATGCCGCACCGTTATTTTACCACCGAGATCTCTGACGGCACCGCCACCCTGCGCGGGGCCGATGCCCACCATCTTGCCCGTGTGATGCGCGCAAGGCTGGGCGATACTGTCATTCTATGCGACGGCAATGCCGTGGAATACACCGCCACCATCACCGGCTTTGGCGATGAGTGTGTGGAGTTCCGGGTGGAGCCGGGCTATCCCAGCGCCGCCGAACCCGGCGTGGAGGTCACTCTGCTGGCCGGCTACCCCAAGCAGGACAAGCTGGAGCAGATCATCAAGCACGGCGTGGAGCTGGGCGCAGCCCACATCGTGCCCTTCTTCAGCCGGTACTGCGTGGCCGCGCCCAAAAAAGAGGAGCAGAAGAACGAGCGCTACAACCGCATTGCAGCGGAAGCCGCCAAGCAGTGCGGCCGGGGCATTCTGCCGGATGTGGCCCTGCCGCTGGCAAACTTCGGTGCCGTGTGCCGCACCTTTGCACAGTACGACCTTGTGCTGTTCTGCTACGAGTGCGGCGGCGCGCCCCTGCGCGACCTGCTGGCCGCAGCAAAGCCCGCCGATGGTGAAAAACTGAAAATTGCCATCGTGACCGGAGCCGAGGGCGGCTTTGCCGCCGAGGAAGCCGAGATGGCCGCAAAGGCCGGTGCCAGAACGGTGGGCCTTGGCCCCCGCATCCTGCGGTGCGAGACCGCCCCGCTGGCGGTGCTTTCCGCCGTGATGACCCTGACGGGGAATCTGGAATAACATTTACAAAAACAAAGGGGACTGCGATGCAGTCCCCTTTGTTTTTCTATCAGCTTTCCAGCAGAGCCTTTTTAACGTTGAGCAGGTTCTGCGGGCTGACCGAGAAGCTGCGCAGGCCCAGCTGCAAATACTGCACCGTGTTGGCCGGGTTGCCTACGGCAAGGCCGCAGATGGTCACCGGCACATCCCGTTCTCTGGCGGCATCCATCACCATGGTGATGAGCTTTTTCATGGCGCTGCTGGCCGGGCGGTAGTAGTGCTCCGCGCTGGCAAGCTCCCGGTCTGCCGCGTGGGTATACTGGGTCAGGTCGTTGGTGCCGACCACAAGAAAATCGACCCCGTGCTCTACAAATTCCTCAGCGGTCAGGCAGGCAGCGGGTACGCTGAGCATCACGCCGAACTTTGTATCTTCGTTGAACGCCACGCCGCGCTCCCGCAGGTGCTCGCGGCAGCGCTCCACCACACGCATGGCTGCGTCCCAGTCCTCCACATTCGTCACCATGGGGAACATCACCCGCAGCGGGCCGCGGGCGGCGGCGCGCAGCAGCGCACAGAGCTGCGTCTCGAACTGGTGGGGCTGGCGCAGACTGTTGCGGATGCCCCGCAGGCCAAGCTTGGAAGACTGCAGGCCCTGATAGGCATCGGAAATGGTGCGGTCTGAGCCAAAGTCGAAGGTGCGCACGGTCACCTGACGGCCCTGCGCCGCTGCCAGACAGGAGCAGTAGAAGAAATACTGCTCCTGCTCGTCCAGAATGCGGCCCGGCAGCATCATATAGCCGGTGCGCAGCAGGCCCACGCCCTGTGCACCGGACTGCATGGCCGTGTCGATGTCCTCCGGCCCAAAGCAGTTGGCCAGCAGCTCAAAGGGCTGGCCGTCCTTTGTCCTGTTGGGCAGAGCATGCAGCTGCCCCATCTCTTCGTTCTCCCGCTGCAGCTCGCAGATGCGGGTCTCGGCCTGCTGGCGGGCGGCAGCGTCCGGGTCCAGCGTGCACTGGCCCCCGGTGGCGTCCAAAATCACGGTGCGGCCGTCGCAGTCGTCCAGAAAATCCCGGCCCACCTGCACGATGCCCGGGATATTCATTGCCCGGGCAATGATGGCCGCGTGGCTCTGGCCGCTGCCCTCTGCCGTGATGATGCCTAAAATCATGCCGGAGGGCACGCTGAACAGGTCGGTGGGCATCAGCCGCTCTGCCGCAAGGATCACCGGGTGATCCAGCGCCAGCCACATGCGGGGGCGGTTGGTGATGATGTTGATGACCCGGCGGCTTGCGTCGAGGATATCCACACTGCGCAGCTGCATGTAAGGGTTATCCTTCATGTTGGCCAGCTGGTCGGCGTAGCGCTGGCCCACCTGATTCATGGCCGCTGCCGCGCCAATGCCTGCATTGATGCAGAAGCGCACCTCGTTCATCATGCCCTCGTCGTCCAGCATCATGCTCTGGAACTGGAAGATGGCCTGTTCGCTGGGTGCGGCGCGGTCTGCCATGGATTCCAGCTCGTCCTGCGCCGTGCGGATGGCATCGGTGAGCAGCTGCAGCTCCCGGGACGGTTTAAAGGGGCCCACGGTCGTGGTCTCCACATGGTGCTCCAGACGGCTCACCTGCCCCAGCACAAGGCCGGGAGAAGCGCAGGAACCTTTATACACTTTCATGTTCGGTCACCTCCGGCAAAAGCTCGGCTTCCGGCGTGGTCAGGGTGCGCCAGACCAGCGCCTGCAAAAAGGTATTGGGCAGCAGCGCGGCCAGTGCGGCCCGCGCCGCATCGGCACTGCCCTCAAACAGCGGCGCAAAGCTCTGCATCCGTGCCTGATCGCACTTTGCAAGGAATGCATCGCACAAAGTATGGGTGGTGTAGTAATGGGCCGGGTCCACACCGGCATCTTCCGCGGCGGCTTCCAGCGGGGCAAGGTCGGCATCCTTCATCTTGGCCAGCAGCAGGGCCGCATCCGCCGTCAGGGTGACCGGGTATTTCTCCCGCACGGCCTTTTGCACCCGCTCAAATTTTGCGTGGAACGCAGCAGCATCCGCGCAGCTCTGGGCATCACAGGAGACAGCATAGGCACACCCCCGCAGATATCCCATAGCGCGGCGGGTATCATAGTAGCCCAGCTCGATGTTGCGGCGGGCGGTGTCGGGGTCAAAGTGCAGGATATCGCCCAGCTCCCAGTAGCTGCGCACCATCACGGTGGGCAGGCCGGTGAGGTTGGGGCGGGTGATGCCCACGCCTTCCAGATCGACGCACACCAGTTCATCCGCGCCCATGCGTTTGGCAAGACCGGTGGGCATGTTGTCGCTGTAGCCGCCATCCAGAAACTTGACCCCGTCGATCTCCCGCGCACGCAGCGCCGGGAAGCAGGCAGCGGAGGCCATCAGGTAGTCCTTGACCCTTCCTGCCGGGATCTCGTCCAGCGTCAGCTCCCGGGGCTTTAAGCCCCGCTGCTCCACCGTGACAAGGCCGAAGCGGATGGGAGCCGCGCGCAGGGCATCCTCGTCCAGCACCCTCTCCACGATCTCTTCCAGCGGGGTCACATCCATGCCGCCGGCTTTCACCACGCTGCGCAGGAACTGGTGCAGGGCCGAAAGGTCGGCATCCTCCTCCGGCAGCTCCATCACATCCTTGCTGCGGATGGCCAGCCACATATCGCGGGCCGTCTCGTACTGGTCCAGCACGAACATGGCACCGTTCAGGCTGCCAACGCTGGTGCCGGTAATGATCTGCGGGTGCCAGTCCAGCTCCATCAGCGCGCGCCACACACCCACCTGATAGCTGCCCCTGGCTCCGCCGCCAGCCAGCACCAGAGCTTTGCACGGAGCACTGCGATCATCCATTGCATCCGCCTCCTTTGATCGTTTCCGGTTTTGTTCAGATTATAGCATATTTCCAGAGAAATTTCTTCCGTTTTTTGTAAATTGATGCCTTTCTCCCGGCAAAGAAACATGGTATACTTGTCAGGATTTCAAAAGGAGGCATTCTCATGCACTGCAAGCAATGGATCTTTGATATGGACGGCACCCTGACCGACAGCATGACCGTGGTGTGGGAGGGTGCCCCCGACGCACTGCTGCGCCGCTATGGCCGCACCCCGCGGGGGGATCTGCGCGCCACACTGCTGAACATGGGAATGCAGGAGGGCGCACAGTACCTGATCCGGGAGTACGGCCTGCCGCTGACCGAGGAAAGCTATTTTTCCGTGATGCGCGAGGTGATTGCCGAATTGTACGAGACCGTGGAGCTGAAACCCGGCGTGCGCACGATGCTGGCAAAGCTGCAGGCCGAGGGCGCACGCATGTGCATCTGCTCCAACACATGGGCCGAACAGTGCCGCACCGTGCTTACCCGGCTGGGCATCGCGCAGTATTTCTCCTTCATCGTGGAAGCGCAGGGCGTGCTGCACAAAAGCCGCCCGGAGGTGTTCTTTGAGTGCATGAGCCGTCTGGGCGGTGCAGACCCCGCCGCCTGCGCCGTGTGCGAGGATGCCGTATACGCCGCCGCCACCGCCCACAAGGCCGGGTATTACGTCATTGGCATCGCAGACCGCACCTCTGCCGCTGACGAGCCGGAGATGCGCCGCATCTGCAGCCAGTTCGTGCCCCGGTGGGATGTGCTGGACTGGACACGTGTGTAAGAAAAAAGGGCCGCAGCGTGCGGTTCTTTTCTCTATCTGATCCTTCTTTGCTCTTGCATTTTGTGCGCAAGAAGAGTATGATATTATAAATAGGACTGCCCCAAGGGGGAAGTGTCCTTATTTGTGAGAATACACTCTGTGATTTTCAATATAAAGGTATAATATCCGTAAAGAGGAGACCTTCCGTCATGAACAACCCACTCGTCAGCATTATCGTGCCTGTGTACAACGTGCAGAATAGTGTTGCCCGCTGTCTGGAGAGCATTTGTGCCCAGACATGGAAGGATATCGAGGTCATTCTGGTCAACGACGGGTCCCGGGACGAAAGCTTTTCCATCTGTGAGCAATTCCGTGAAAAGGACCCCCGCATCGTTCTGGTGGACAAATCCAATTCCGGTGTGTCGGAGACCCGCAACTGCGGCATGTCCCTTGCAAAGGGCAAGTATGTGCAGTTTGTGGACAGCGACGATTATCTCGACCCTGATTTTACTGAGCGGCTGGTGACTGCTGCCGAAGCGAACAACGCCGATCTGGTCATTGCACCTTACTGGATGGTGATTCCCGCCAACTCTTCCAAGGCCACGCAGGCACTGGAAAACCTGCAGGAGAACCTTGGCATCGATGCCGAGAAAAAGCCTGATGATATCCGTGAATACGGCTTCCTGCCCGAGGGCATCTACGACCGCGATACCTTTGCCCTGCGCCTGATGGAGAAGCCCGCATCCTTCTTCTACAGCGTGCTGTGGAACAAGCTCTACCGCCAGGATATTCTGGCAGACCATCATCTTCAGTTCACCAGCGAGGTGCGCTGGGCCGAAGACCTGGTTTTCAATCTGGAATACATTTTGTACGCCAATGTTTTCGTATCCATTTCCAAAGCGGGCTACCACTATGTGCAGAACCCCCAGAGCATCTGCCACACCCAGATCAATCTGGCTTCCATCGTGCAGAACAAACTGCAGGTGTTCCGCTATTACAAGGAGCTGTACACAAAGCTGGGCCTGTACGATCAGGTGCAGCCGCAGCTGTATAAATTCCTGACCGCGTTCTCCGAGAACGCCTATCCCTCCGGTTCTCCCCAGAAGATCATCATGGACATGGCCAACCGCTGGGGCTTTGGTGTTCTGGATGCTTCCGACAAGGAAAAGAAACACAAAACCGAACCCGATGCCTGATCTCCGGGCACGAAAAAAGAGCCGTGAAAGCGGCTCTTTTTTGTTTACCATTTTACCGGTCGATCCAGCTGCGGAAGGCTTCGCGCACTGCACCCTCCCGTCCGCGCGGGATGGGGATGCGCGCACCGCTGCACATCTGCAGCTCGCCCGCCGTCAGCAGCTGTGCCGCCGCCAGATTGACCACATAGGAGCGGTGCGGCTGCAAAAAACGCCCGTCTTCCAGCAGCGGCTTTGCTACCTCGGCAAAGGACACCCGCAGCGAAAGGGACACCACATCCTCGCCGCTGAGCAGATGGAAGTGCACCACATGGTGGGTGCACTCCAGATATTCGATCTGCGCATAGGCCAGCGCCCGCAGGCCTTCGGCGGTGGCAACGGTCATTGCCGGGCCGTACTCCGGCTCAGTGGCGCGGGCAAGCAGGGCCGAAAGCTCCTGCTGGTGCACCGGCAGAAGCAGATACTGCATGGCATCCACCCGGAAAGCACTGTAGGCGTGGGCCGGTGTGCGGGCCGCAAAGGCCAGCGGAGCCCTGCGGCCCCGACGGCGCAGCTCCGCAGCCGCCGAAAGCCCTGCTGGGGCCGCTACAGCGCCCAGCTCGATGAGATACAGGTCAAACCGCTCTCCCTCGGTGTCCCGGCGCAGCAGCGCATCTGCATCCGGCAGCTGCTGCACGATGCACGCATCCTGCCGCCGGGCAAAATATTCCATGCACTGGCGTTCCAGCCCGCTGCGCAAGGCCGCGTCCGGGCTGCATACCGCAATGTGAAATACCATCTCACATTCTCCTTTCCGCCAGCCGCCCGCCTTGATTTTTGCGCAGGGCTGGAGTATGATAAATAAAACTTTGCTGCATCGAAAAAAGAAAAAACGGAGGGACCCGCCATGCCGCAGCCGCTTGTCAGCGTTATTGTGCCCGCCTATAACGCGGCGGGCTTCATCTCCCGCTGTGTGGAGAGCATCACATCCCAGAGCTACCCGGAGCTTGAGATCCTTCTGCTGAACGACGGCTCCACCGACGACACCCTTGCTGTCTGCCGGAAGCTTGCTGCCGCCGACAGCCGCATCCGTGTGGTGGACAAGCCCAACACCGGCGCAGCAGACACCCGCAGCTGCGGCCTTGCCCTTGCCCACGGCGAATACATCCAGTTTGCGGACAGCGACGATCACCTGCTGCCGGGCTGCACCGCAAACCTGGTGGCTGCTATGCAGCGCAGCCATGCCGACCTTGTGCTGGCTCCCTACCGGATGATGGTGCCCCGCAAGGATGGCGGCTATGACACCCGGGAGTACAGCCTGCTGCCCGCCGGGGTGTACAACAAGGTGGATTACCTGTGGCAGCTCACCGGCAATGCCGCTGCCTTTTACTACGGCGTGCTCTGGAACAAGCTCTACCGCCGGGATCTCATCCAGATGGCGCACATCCGGTTCGAGCATGTGGTATACGCCGAGGACCAGCTGTTCAACACCCGGTATCTGCAGGTGGCACAGCGGTTTGCCGCCATCAACGAAGCCGCCTACTGCTACATCCAGAACCCGCAGAGCGTATGCCATACGCAGGTGAGCGCGGCGGACATGCTGCGCCACCGCAGCCGGATGTACCACACCTACAAGGAAATGTGTATCCAGCTGGGCGTGTACGATAAATTCCGCCTGCGGCTGCACGGCATCTATCTGAGCCTGTTTGAAAGCCCTCTGCCCAACGGCCCGGTGCAGAAGCTTTCCGACGCATTTGCCCGCACCCACAGCCGCATCTGAGAAAAGGAGAACCTATGGAATTTCCCCTTGTAAGCATCATCGTGCCCATGTACAACACTGCCGGGTGCATTGCCCGCTGTGTCAAAAGCATTTGCGCCCAGACTTATAAGAGCATTGAGATCCTGCTGCTAAACGATGGCTCCACCGACGACACCCTTGCCGTTTGCCGCGCCCTTGCCGCCAGCGACCACCGCATTGCACTGGTGGATAAAACCAACACCGGCGCAGCGGATACCCGCAATCAGGGCATTGCGCTGGCCCACGGCAAATACATCCAGTTTGTGGACAGCGACGACTGGCTGGCCCCCGATTTTACGGAAAAGCTGGTCTCCGCCGCCGAGGCCCACACCGCCGATCTTGTGATCGCGCCCTTCTGGATGGTGTACCCGGAAAACTATGTGGAGCGCATCCGCCCATGGGAAAAGGCGCTGCAGCATGTGCTCCAGCGCAATCCGCCCCGCACCCGGGCCTATGGCTATCTGCCTGCCGGGGTGTACACCGGACAGGAGTACGCAAAGCATCTGATCCAGAAGCCGAACACCTTCTACTATGGCAGTCCCTGCAACAAGCTCTACCGCCGTGACCTCCTGCGGAAGCACAGCCTCCATTTCCGCAAAGAATTGTTTGCGGAGGATCAGCTGTTCAACACCGAATATCTGCGCTATGTGCGCACCGCCGTTTCCATCCCGGACATCGGCTATTACTACCTGCAGAACAGCCAGAGCGTCTCCCACTCCAGAGTGACCACCGCCGACATCCTTTCGCTGCGGCGGCGGGTGATGCTCCTGTACCGGGACATCTACACCGAACTTGGCATCTACCCGGAAACGCGGGCGGCCATCCTGCGTTCGCCCTTTGGCGAAAACGAGTTCACTCTTCCGCCGCTGGACACCCCACAGACGCACTGCTGCAAGCTGTGACCCTATAAAAAGCACCCGGCTGCCGCCGAGAGCCGCTCTGGCTCCTGCACGGCTCCGGGTGTTTTTTGCGCTTTCTCAGCAGCCGATGGCGGCACACTTCTCCGCCAGCCAGCTGCGCTCTTCGTCGTTCAGGTGCGGTGCCAGCTTTGCAAACACCTGACGGTGGTAATCGTTCAGCCATGCGATCTCGTCCTTATCCAGCACACCGGGCAGGATGGGAGAGGTGGCAATGGGCACGAACATCAGCGGTTCAAAACCAAGGAAGGTACCGTACTGGTTATCGGCCCTGTGCACGCACACCAGCTCGTTCTCGATGCGGATGCCCACAAGGTCGGTCTCGTAAACGCCCGGCTCGTCGGTCACGATCATACCCGGGCGCATCAGGGTGGTGTTGCGGCCGTTCAGGGCGTGGGGGCCTTCGTGCACGTTGCCCACAAAGCTGACGCTGTGACCGGTGCCGCAGCGGTAGTTGATGAGGTGCCGCCACAGCGGTTCCCGGGCAATGGTGTCGATCATCTTACACTCGCAGTAATCCAGCCAGACAGCCTTGGCAAGGTCGATGTGGCTCTGCAGAGTCCATGTGTAGAAGCGCTTTTCATCCTCGGTCAGCGGGCCAAGCGGGTAGGTGCGGGTGATGTCGGTGGTGCCGTCCATGTAGGTGGCACCGCTGTCCACCAGCAGAAAGCCCTTCTTCTCCAAAGCAGCGTGGCTCTCCGGGGTGGCGTGGTAGTGCATCATGGCTGCGTTGCCGCCGTAGGCCGCAATGGTGCCAAAGCTTTCCACAAGGAATTTATCGTCCGCACTGCGGTACTTGTGCAGAATTTCATCCACCGTCAGCTCGGTCAGGGTCTCACCGGCAGCAAGGCGGCTTTCCAGCTCGATCTGGAACCGCACCATGGCCACAGCGTCCCGGATATGGGCCTGCTTTGTGTGGGCAAGCTCCGTTTCGTTCTTCACGCCCTTCATCATCAGCAGCGGGTCGGTGCCGTCCTTCACGGTGAGGTCAGGGTTCTGCTCCAGCACCTGATACACGGCGTAGTTCACCGTGGCCGTCTCGGCCAGCACGGTCTGGGGTTCCGTCTCAGCAGCGAGGAACTTCAGAACATCGTCGTACTCCGCCAGCGTGATGCCGTTGGCTTCCAGCTCTGCCTTTGCCTCCGGGGTGACGCGGGCCGTGTTGATGAAGAGTACCGCGCGGCTGGGGGTCACATAGCAGTAGGCCATGGCATAGGGAGTGCACTCAATGTCCATGGCGCGCAGGTTCAAAAGCCATGCCAGATGATCCAGCTTGCCCACAAACTGAGCGGTACAGCCCAGCTCCTTGAGCTTGCTGCGCAGCTGATCCAGCTTTTCCGCCGGGGAGAAGCCCGCATATTCCTTCGGCAGGATCCACGCTGGGGTATCCGGCAGGGCAGGGCGGCCCTCCGTCCACAGCTCGTCCTCAAGGTTCAGGGTCTTGATGGAAGCACCCTTCTTTTCCAGTGCCTTTTTCAGGTCGTTCACGAGGGCCGTGCTGGCGGTCAGGCCGCACAGGCCCAGTGCTTCGCCCTCATTCAGGGCATTTGCGCAGTATTCCTCCACGGTGGGCACGCCGGGTTCCCCCATGCGCTGCAGCTTGATCTCGGTACCCGCAATTTCCTTCTCGGCCTGCACAAAATAACGGCCGTCGGCCCACAGGGCGCTCTCGGTGCGGGTGACCACGAAGTTGGAGTTCTCGCCGTGGAACCCGGAGAACCAGGTCAGGCTGGTGTAATGGCAGGGCAGGTATTCGCTGGCGTGGGGATCACCCACAGGGATCAGATAAACGGCCACGCCGTTTGCAGCCATGGCGGCACGCAGAGCGGCAAGGCGCTCGGGTACGGTATTCATGCTCATATGATTTGCTTCCTTTTCTCTCACCGGAAAGCCCGGCAGCGGTGCATTTCTGTTTGGCCTTATTGTATCATTCCGGGAAAAAGATTGCAATGCAGGGGGGAACTCCCCCAGTCATCGCTGCGCGATGCCAGCCCTCTCGGAGATGGGGCCACTGGCGAAACCGGAAGCTTTTCCGTACTGCCAAAGGCTCCCTCTCTGAGAAAGACTTCCCCCAGTTGGGGGAAGATGTCACGCAAGTGACAAAAAGGGGAGCACTGGCACGGCAACAGCCGTGACTGAAGGAGTTGTTTTCTTCTTTTTTCTTGAAAACGCAACTTTCTTGCAAAAAAAGTTACAATTTTTTCTTGAAAAAGGCCGTTTTCCCATTGACAGCCTTGTTATAATAGGATTGTAAGATTTTTGAGCCAGCACTCTGCGGCTCTGTGTGCTATTCGAAGAAAGAGGCAATTGAATCATGACCAAAATCGATATTTTCTCCGGCTTCCTTGGTGCCGGTAAAACTACCCTGATCAAAAAGCTCATCAAAGAGGCCTTTGCCGGCCAGCAGGTGGTGCTGATCGAGAACGAGTTCGGCGAGATCGGCATTGACGGCGGCTTTTTGAAGGAAAGCGGCATCCAAATCAACGAGCTGAACGCCGGCTGCATCTGCTGCTCTCTGGTGGGCGACTTCCGCACCGCCCTGCAGCAGGTGGTGGAGCAGTACCATCCTGACCGCATCGTCATCGAGCCCTCCGGCGTGGGCAAGCTCTCCGATGTGACCCGCGCTGTGGAAGGCGTGGCCGAGCATCTGGATGTGCAGCTGAACAGCTTTGTCACCGTGGCCGATGTGAACAAGGTGAAGATGTATATGAAGAACTTCGGCGAGTTCTACGACGACCAGATCAGCCACGCAAGCTGCATCCTGCTCAGCCGCACCCAGACCGCCAGCGAGGAGAAGATCGCCGCTGCGGTCGCCATGCTGCGCGAGAAGAACCCCACCGCTACCATCGTGACCACCGCATGGGACGAGCTGACCGGTGAGCAGATCCTGAAAGCCATGTCCACCAAGGACGACTTCAAGGCAGAGCTGATCGCCATGGCTGCAAAGGCCAATGAGGAGCACACCCACGAGGACGAGGAAGAAGAGCATCACCACCATCATCACCACGATCACGAGAACGGTGTGTGCAGCTGCGGCCATCATCACGACCACGATGATGATGACGACGAGGACGAGCACGAACATCACCACGATCACGATGAAGATGATGATCACGATGAGCATGAGCACCATCATCACCACGATCATGACGACCACGACCATTGCTGCTGCGGCCACCATCACGACCACGATGATGACGATGACGAGGACGAGCACGAGCACCATCACGACCATGACGGCCACTGCTGCTGCGGCCATCACCATCATCATGACCACGATGCCGACGAGGTGTTCACCAGCTGGGGCGTTGAGACGGCCCGCAAGTTCACCAAGGCAGAAGTGGAGCACGCCCTCACCGAGCTGGATACCGGCAATTACGGCATGATCCTGCGCAGCAAGGGCATCGTGAACGGCGGCGCAGACGGCTGGCTGGAGTTCGACTATGTGCCCGGCGAATGGGAAGTGCGTGCCCGCGGTGCAGATGTGGGCGGCAAGCTGGTCGTGATCGGCTCCAAGCTGAACGAAAAGGCCATTGCAGAGCTGTTCGGCTGCTGAGCTTAAAGTAAAAAGGAGAAACCATTCCTATGGCAAAAGAAATTCCGGTCTACCTGTTTGTGGGCTTTCTGGAAAGCGGCAAGACCAAATTCATTCAGGAGACCTTTGAAGACCCCAACTTCGACTCCGGCGACAAGACCCTGCTGCTGATCTGCGAAGAGGGCGAAGAAGAGTATAATCCCAAAAAGTTCGCCTTTCCCGGCGTGACCGTCAAGGTGCTGGAGGACAAGGCCGAGCTGAACCCGCAGAACCTGCTCAAGCTGGAAAAGGAATCCGGCGCAGGCCGCGTGGTCATTGAGTACAACGGCATGTGGCTGCTGCAGGATCTGGCCGAAGCTCTGCCCGAGAGCTGGATCGTGTACCAGTGCATCGCCACCGCCGACGGCACCACCGCCCTGACCTACGCCCGCGACAACTCCATGCGCAGCCTGCTGCTGGACAAGATCGCCCGCAGTGAGCTGATCGTGTTCAACCGCGCTGAGGCCGTGAACAACGATGCCGCCCGTCAGGAGCTGCACAAGCTGGTGCGTCAGGCTTCCCGCAAGTGCGATATCGCCTACGAGTTTACCGACGGCAGCGTGGCCTATGACGATATCCCTGATCCGCTGCCCTTTGATATCAACGCGGATATCATCGACATTCCGGATGACGATTTCGGCATCTGGTACATGGACTGTCAGGACGAACCCCAGAAGTATACCGGCAAAACGGTCAAATTCCTTGCACAGGTGTGCCAGACCAACCGTGCCGGCAAGAACAGCTTCGTGCCGGGCCGTTTCGCCATGACCTGCTGCGTGCAGGACATCCAGTTCGTTGGCTTTCCCTGCAGCTACGATGGCTACAAGGCGCTGGAGCAGCGCGCATGGGTGCGGGTGACCGCAAAGGTAGGCTACAAGTTCCATAACATCTACCGCGGCAAAGGCCCGGTGCTCACCGCCATTTCGGTGGAGCCTGCCGAAAAGCCGCTGAACGATGTGGTAACATTCTCTTGATCTGATCTTTCAAGGAGGTCCCGGCATGAAAACACTGTTTCGTATCCTTGGCACGGCTGCTGCGGTGGCCGTTACCGGTGCTGCCATTGTGGCACTGGACAAGATCCTGAACCAGAAAGACCCGCTCCATGTGGAGGAAGTAGAGTTCCCGGAGGACGCCGAGCAGAACGCTGAGGAAGCCGCCAAGACTGCCGAAGCCTACGCCGAAGCGGAAGCCAAAGCCTCCGATGCTGCCAACGAAAAGGCTGCAGAAGAAGCTGCGCCGGAAGCCCCTGCCGAAGAAGCCGCAGCTGCTGCCCAGCCCGCCGAAGAAGCCTCTGCCCCGGCGGCACCCGCAGAGGGCGGCGAGAAGCCGGTGTTCGCCCCGGAAGCTCCCAACCCGAACCCTGTGGAAGCAGGCCCCGCTGTTGCTCCCAAAGACGAGAGCGGAAAATTCGACCCCACCAAGATCGCCGAAGCCAGTGACTTTGGCGACTGGGAAGAACAGGGCTGCAAAGGATAACCTATGACCCAAAAAAGGGACGATGTGATGTTCACATCGTCCCTTTTTTGTTATTCTCCTCTTGCCAGCTGCTGCAGCTTTTTCCTGTCCAGCACCTGCACGCCGCCCCGGAACAGCCGCACCCAGCCCTCCTGCGCAAAGTATTTCAGCATCCGGCTCACCACCTCGCGGGCAGACCCCATGTATTTTGCCATCTGGTCGTGGGTCATGCGTACCTCATCACCGCCGGTCTTGGCCAGCTCATCGGTAAGAAAAATGGCAAGCCTGCGGTCTGCGCTCATGAACAGCACCTGCTGCATGGTCCACATGCTGTCGGAAAAGCGCTCCGCCGTCATCTGGTAGGCGTAGCAGCGCACATGCACGTTCTGCTGCATCAGCCTGCGGAAAACGCCCGCGCTGATGCAGTAGGCCTCGGTGTCCTCTTCGGCATCAATATACAGGTCGATGTTCACCGAGTCCATCACGCAGGAGGCCGACAGGATGCACACCTCCCCGCCGAACAGGCGGTAGAGCGTCACGTCCCGCCCGTCCTCCGAGAGCAGGTAGGCCCGCAGCTGGCCCGAGCGCAGCAGCAAAATGCCCACGCAGCTTTCCAGCGGGCTGTGCACCCTTGCCCCCTTTGCGTAGTGCACCGGACGGGTATAGCGGCAGAGCATGTCCTGTTCTTCGGGTGTCAGGTCGTTCCAGAAGGGAAAACCTTTGGCCAGACAATCGCGGTGTTCCTTTGTTGTTTCCGACATTGCTTTTCATCCTTTCCGCAGGGCCTTGGCGGCTTCAGTGCCCGCCTGCGCGCCCTCATACACGGCCTTTGCCACCTGCAGAAGGCCCCCGGTGCAGTCGCCCGCCGCATACAGGCCGGGCACGGTGGTCTGCATTTTTTCGTCCACCACGATGCGGTTCCCGTCCACCTCTGCGCCGATCTTCCTAGCCAGTGCGGTGCTGCCCGCCACGCCCAGTGCCACAAATACACCGCTGACAGGCAGCTGCACACCGCCGGACAGCTGCACGCCAGTGACAACGGTTTCGCCCAGAACAGCCTCCACGGCCTGCGGATAGACTGTGACCTCCGGCGGGAAGTCCGCCGTCAGCGGTGCGCCGTTGGTCAGCAGAGCAACGCTTTTTGCCACCGGCAGCAGGGCCTGCACCTCGTGCAGGGCATACTCGCCGCTGCCCAGCACCGCCACGTCCTTTCCACGGTAGAAAAAGGCGTCGCAGGCGGCACAATAGCTCACGCCGTGCCCCTCCAGCCCGGCAAGGCCCGGAATGCGCGGCACCGCCCGGGATGCACCCGTGGCAAGGATCACAGCGTCCGCTGGGTAATTTTTATCCACTGTTTCTACGGTGAGTTTATCCGTATAGGTCAGGCCCACGGCTTCGGCTGTGACGAATCTCACACCAAGGCGCTTTGCATTCTCGATGCTGCGGCGTTCCAGTTCCGCACCGGAGACCGGCTCGGCAAAGCCGTAATAGTTTTCAATTTTTTCGGCGCGGTCCAGCGCACCGGGGCCTTTGGTGAGCACCGTGGTATCCACACCGGCGCGGACAGCGTACAGCGCGGCGGATACGCCCGCCGGGCCGGAACCGATGATGACAATATTGGGCATAACATTCTCCTTTTATCATTTTCTTTAGTATACACCAAATTCCCCCAAACTTCTATGACCGGGTCGCAAAAATTGCGCTTTGCGGCGGCTGGCCGCTTTTCAAGCGGAAAAGAGTATGTTATACTGTTTCAGTTATCTGAATTTTCTGCCACGGAGGCTTATTTTATGACCAAGCAACGTCTCCTTTTCATCACCACCGGCGGCACCATTGCCAGCGTACGCACTCAGCAGGGGTTAAAGCCCGTGCTTACCAGCGAGGAGCTGCTTGCCCATCTGCCGGAATTGAAAGAACTGTGCTGCCCGGAAACGCTGGCGCTGTGCAGCATTGACAGCACCGACCTCGGGCAGGAGCACTGGCTCATGATGGCACGCGCTATCCAGGAAAACTACGCTTTATACGATGGTTTTATCATCTGCCACGGCACGGATACGCTGGCCTACTCTGCGGCGGCGCTCTCCTACCTGATTCAGAACGCGGATAAGCCCATCATCCTCACCGGCGCACAGCAGCCCATCTCCAACGAGATCACGGATGCCAAGAAAAATCTGCGGGACAGCGTGGTCTGCGCCATCGACCCGGGCAGCCGGGGCGTAATGGTGGTGTTTGGCGGGCACGTCATTGCGGGCACTCGTGCCAAGAAGAACAAGACCATCAGCTACGATGCCTTTGCCTCAGTCAACTTCCCGGAGCTGGCGCTGGTGCAGGGTGACCGGCTGGTGCGGTACATTTCCTCGCCGTGGCCCACCGGCCCGGTGGAGTTCAGCCGTGTGCTGGACCCGAAGGTGTTCCTGCTCAAGCTGACCCCGGGCATGTCTCCGGCGCTCATCCCGGAGATCTTCCGCCTGTACGACTGCGTCATCGTGGAAAGCTTCGGCGTGGGCGGCATTCCGCAGCAGCTGATGGATGCCTTTGCCGAAGGCCTGGGCGACTACGAGACCACCCATAAGGTGCTCATCATGACCACGCAGGTCACCTACGAGGGCAGCGACGTGGGCGTTTACGAGGTGGGCAAGCGGGTGAAGAACCGCTTCCGTTTTCTGGAAGCCCACGATATGACCATCGAGGCCGTAGTGACCAAAAGCATGTGGCTGCTGGCGCAGAACTGCGAAAGCTTTGACCAGCTGCAGCAGCGGTTCTACCGTCAGGTGAACTTTGACACCTTCTATCACTGAGGATAAAGCCGCCGGGCAGGCCAGTGCTTGCCCGGCGGTTTTGCCTGTGCACCCTTGCGCCGGGAGGGCTGCGGTGTTACACTAGACAAAAAGGGAGGCGCATCTTACTGTGTGGTTCGTGTTTGCACTGGGCAGTGCCGTGTTTGCGGCCCTTACCTCCATCCTGGCCAAGATCGGCATCCAAGGGGTCAACTCCACCCTGGCCACCGCCATCCGCACGGTGGTGGTGCTGGTCATGAGCTGGGGCATGGTGTTCCTCACCGGGACCCAGGGCGGCGTGGGGGATATCTCTCGCCACAGCTGGCTGTTTTTGATCCTTTCCGGCCTGGCCACCGGGGCCAGCTGGCTGTGCTATTACCACGCTTTGCAGATCGGGGCCGCCTCCAAGGTGGTTCCGGTGGACAAGCTCAGCGTGGTGATCACCCTGGCTTTGGCCTTTGTGATCCTGAAGGAACCCTTTACCGCCAAAAACCTGGTGGGCTGTGCCCTGATCACCGCCGGCACCCTGTTTATGGTGCTGTAAAGCCGCCCTACCAAAAATGCGCCCGGGATACTCCCGGGCGCATTTTTTATTCCGACAGCCGCTGCCGGGTCTTGTTCATCAGGTCCAGCTCCGGCATCAGCTCATCGCTGATGATGGTGAGCATCTGCTCCAGCTTGTCCACGTCCTCTTCCGGGAAGCGCTTGCGCACCCGCTCGATCACGGTGCTCAGATAGGAATAGCTGATGTTGTAGTAATCGATATACTTCTGGGTGGGGCGCAGGTGGTACTCGCGCCGGTCGGTGGTGGACTGGATCTTTTCCACATAGCCCTTCTTCACCAGACTGCCGATCTTATACGCCGCGTTGGGGGTGGAGATCTGCATCATGCGGGAAAACTCCGCAATGGTGGGTTCGCCCATAGCCATGATGCCCTCCATGCAGAAGGACTCCACCGTGGTCAGCGTGGCTTCGCGGGTGGCAAAACGCTGAAAAACATTCTGGTAGAAATGCAGCTTGAATTTGGTGTATACGTCCTGAAATGCCTGTTCCAGCATAGGTCGTGTGCCTCCGATAGTTCATTTTATTTAAAAATACCACGTTTTGGCCGCGGCGCAAAGCGAAACAGCTGAAATTTTGGCAGGAATTTATTCTGCTGCCTTTTTGTTCGTGCGCACACGGATCACGCTGAGCACCACCAGCTCTACGGCAATGGCAACGGCCAGCAGGATCAGCGAGGTGAACAGGCTGCCGTTGGCACCCAGAAAAGCCTGTGCAATGCCTGTGATGACATAGCACACTGCCGCGCAGGAAGCCGCCGTAATGGCGTAGGGCAGCTGGGTGGACACATGGTTCACATGGCTGCAGTGGGCACCGGCGGATGCCATGATGGTGGTGTCCGAGATGGGGGAGCAGTGGTCGCCGCAGACGGCACCGGACAGGCAGGCCGCAATGGAAATGACCAGCATCTCGCCCTCCGGGAAGGCATGGCACACGATGGGGATGAGGATGGAGAAGGTGCCCCAGCTCGTGCCGGTGGCAAAGGCAAGGAACACTGCCACAAGGAAGATGATGACCGGCAGCATGTACTGCAGCGCTGCAGCAGAGCCACTCAGCAGGTTGGCAACGTAATATTTTGCGCCCAGCAGGCCGGTCATGCCGGACAGGGTCCATGCGAGGGAGAGGATCAGCATGGGGCTGACCATGGCCTTGAAGCCCTCGGGAATGCAGGCGGCAAAGTCTTGAAAGGTCATCACATTGCGCACGCGGTAGAACACAAAGGTGAACAGCAGGGCAATGCTGCTGCCCAGCACCAGACCTGCAGAAGCGTTGCAGTCCGCAAAGGCGGTAACGAAGTCCACGCCCTCAAAGAAGCCGCCGGTGTAGATCATGCCGAAGATGCAGGCCGCGATCAGCACCAGCACCGGGGCGATCAGGTCTGCAACATGGCCACGGGTGTCGGTGCCGTCATCCACGTCGTTGCCGTAGGGGCGATCCTCGGTGGTGAACAGGTCGCCGTTCTTCGCGTTGTCCTCGTTGAGCTTCATGGAGCCGAAGTCGGTGCCGGTGAAGATGAGGAACAGGCTCATGACGATGGTCAGAATGGCATAGTAGTTGTACGGGATGGTGCGCAGGAACATGGTAAAGCCGTTGATGCCGGACCCCTCCGGCACCGAGGAGGTGACGGCCGCCGCCCAGCTGGACACCGGCGCAATGATGCACACCGGCGCGGCGGTGGCGTCGATGAGGTAGGCCAGCTTTGCACGGGAGACCTTCTGCCGGTCGGTGACCGGGCGCATGACCGAGCCGACCGTCAGGCAGTTGAAGTAGTCATCCACAAAGATCATCACACCCAGCAGCAGGGTGGCAAATTGCGCGCCTGCCCGGGTGTGGATGTGCCTGGACGCCCAGCGGCCGAAGGCTGCCGAGCCGCCGGCTTTGTTCATCAGAGCCACCAGAATGCCCAGCATGACCAGGAACACCAGAATGCCCACATTGCTGCTGTCCGAGAGCTTGGCGATCATGCCGCCGTCCTCGTTGAAGAACAGGGTATTGATGGCCAGTTCCAGATTGCCGTTGGCGTACAGCAATGCACCGGACGCGATGCCCACCAGCAGGGAAGTGTAGACTTCCTTGGTGTTCAGCGCCAGCACGATGGCAATGACCGGCGGCAGCAGCGAGAAGATGGTGCTGTACACCGAGCAGGTGTAGGTGGCAGGGTCGGCGATCTTGCCGGGAGTCACCGCGGTGCACCACAGCAGCAGCGCAAACACCAGCAGTGCGCCGAACCACGAAAGGTTTTTGTTTTTCATAACGATCCCTCTTTTTTCAAATGTCGGCCGTGCATACCGCCTTCCACCCGGGAAAGACTATCCCCACAGGATGCAAAGGAGGCAGACACGGTGCCGGACTATAAAGCGATGTACTTTGAGCTGTTCCGCGCCAGCGTGCAGGCCGCGCAGCTTTTGCAGGACGCCCAGCAGCGGGCCGAACAGCAGCTTCTGGACGCCGACCCGCCGCCGCTGCGGCTGGAGCCGGAGAAACTTCCTCAGTCACCTTCGGTGACAGCTCCCTCTGAGAGGAAGCCTTAGCATCGCCGCTGTGTAAGCCTTCCCCCTTGGGGGAAGCCTTTTTCAGCCCTTCTTCGCCTCGGCCTTAGCCGCAAACTTCGCGTTGTTGATGACAAAACGCTCATGGGTGCCGCCGCCCACGGGGCCTTTCTCGTCGTGCAGGGTCACTTTGAAGGTGAGCTTGCGGCCCTCGACGGCCACCAGTTCGCTCTCGCAGGTCACGGTCATGCCCACAGGGGTGGGAGCCGTGTGTTCCAGCTCCAGCTTGGTGCCCACAGAGCCGTTGCCTTCGCCCAGCGCGTCGGCCACGCTCATCCAGCAGGTCTTTTCGGCCAGCGCCACCAGTGCGGGGGTGGCAAATACATCCAGCGTGCCGCTGCCCATAGTCTTTGCGGTGTTTGCTTCGGTGACGAGCACGCTCTGCTCGCCGCGGATTCCGGTTTCCAGTGTCATATACATTTCCTCCCTGTGCGCCTGCGGGCGCATTTTATTTTTATATTCTATAAGATACCACATTTTCTCCCGGAAATCACCTGCTTTGGCGCATTTCGTCAAAAACGCCTCTTTTGTTCGGGCGGCTCCTGCGGTATGATAAAACCGGAAAAGGAGGAAGCGTATATGAACGACTCCTGGAAATCCTACGACATCACGGCGGCAGAATACGGAGCCGGCTACGAATGCTACCCGCTGTTCGGTACAGTGCATCTGACCGAGCTGGCTGTTTCTGCGCTGTTCATTCTCGGCATGGCGCTGTGGTACCGCTGCAGCGCACCGCGCACCCGGCGGCGCATTCTGGCGGGTGTCACGGTTGCTCTTCTTGCCGACGAAGCCGCCCTGCTGCTGGGCATGGCCTGCACCGGCCAGTGGAACTGGAGTTATCTGCCGCTGCACCTGTGCAGCATCAACGTGTTCGTCTGCCTGTACAATACCCTCACCGACCGGGCGTGGTGCAAGGAAGAGCTGTACGCGCTGTGCATCCCCGGCGCGGCGCTGGCCCTGCTGTGCCCCAGCTGGCGGGACGTGCCGGGCTGGTTCACCCTCATCAACCTGCACTCGGTCAGCATCCACGCACTGCTGGTGCTGTATCCGGTTTTGCTGGTAGTGGGCGGCTACCGCCCCAGCGTGCGCCGGGTGCCGCAAGTGCTGGCCTTCCTGTTCGGGTCCGCGCTGCCCATCTACTTTCTCAACAAGCCCCTGCAGACCAACTTTTACTTTCTGAATAACCCCTACGGCAACGTCATCACCAGCACCTTTACCGCGTGGTTCGGCGAAAAATATTATATTCTCGGCTTCCTGCCCGCCATCGCGCTGGCCCTTGCTATTATGTATGCGCCGTGGGCGGCAGGGGAATGGCACACTCGGAAACACTATCCTCCGCACAAAAAGTCCTGACCTGAAAAACGAGATTTTCCTCCCGGAACCGCAGCCCTCCTGCGGTTCCGTTTTTTCTTTTTCGCCGCTGAAAACGCACCCTTTTTGCAAATCAAAAGCGCAGTCTTTTTGCGTTTTACCGCGCAAAATAGACAATTCTGTCTCCATGATAAAATCTTTACTAAAAGCCCTTGACAAGCCGCATACAGCGTGATACTATGAACACATGAACAGACGTTCATATGAATCGCAACGGAAGGAGAGATCTGCATGGCAGAACCTGCCCCTGAAAAAAACAGCGTAAAGCCGGAAGAGCTGGATATGCCGGACGACGAAGTTCTGTATGAACTGGCCGACCTGTTCCGGGTGTTCGGCGACTCCACCCGCATCAAGATCCTGTACGCCCTGCATGACAACGAGCTTTGCGTGCAGGACATCGCGGACGCCGTGCAGCTGAGTCAGTCAGCGGTGAGTCATCAGCTGCGTGTGCTCAAGGACTCCAAGCTGGTGCGCTTCCGGCGCGAAGGCAAAACCGTTTACTACGCACTGGACGATGACCATGTGCGCAGCATCCTCTCGCTGGGGATGGACCATATCGAAGAATGATCTCCCGGGCTTCGGCCCGAAAAGAAAGGCTGGTATTGCATTATGAAAAAGACCTACAAGATCGAAGTGGACTGCGCAAACTGCGCCCAGAAGATGGAGGACGCCGCCAACACCGTGGCAGGCGTGGAGAAGGCAACGGTCAGCTTCATGACCCAGAAGATGAAGGTGGAGTTTGCTGAGGGTGCCGACCCCCACGCCACCATGGAAAATGTTCTGTCTGCCTGCAAGAAGGTGGAGGACGACTGCGAGATCTTTGACATCTGAGTGCTGACCCTTCCCGCACAGAACCGGCTCCCCCGGAAGGGGGAGTTTTTTGCACCGGGAGACATGTGTTCCCCATCGTTCCCGTTGAAAAAATCGGCAGTTTTCAACACTTTCCACCCACTTTTCAACACTCCTCGCGGAAAACTTTGAAAATAAACGTGGAAAAGATCTTTTCTTTTGGAAAAACTGCGTTGAAAACCCGGGTAAAACCGTGGAATACTCAACTTTTCGGGGAAAACCTGTTGAATTCCCGCGCGCCCCGCGGCGTACAGCGGACAAAGCAAAAGGAGTTTTCGTATGAACAAAAAGCAGAAAAAGACCCTGTACCGGATCCTGATCGCTCTGGCGCTGGTGGTCGTTCTCAAGCTCCTGCCGGAGTTCCCGACCCCGGTGGAGCTGGCGCTGTACTGCATCCCGTACCTCGTGGTTGGCTGGGACGTGCTGCGCAAAGCCCTGAAGGGCATCAAGAACCGTCAGCCCTTTGACGAGTGCTTCCTGATGGCAGTGGCCACCGTGGGTGCGTTCGCACTGGGCGATTACGTCGAAGGCTGCGCTGTCATTATCTTCTATCAGATCGGTGAGCTGTTCCAGTCTGTCGCCGTGGGCAAGAGCCGCCAGAGCATCTCCAGCCTGATGGATATCCGCCCGGACTACGCCAACATCGAAGGTGAGGACGGCAAACTGGAACAGGTGGACCCGGACGATGTGGAGATCGGCACCGTCATCGTGGTGCAGCCCGGTGAGCGGGTGCCCATCGACGGTGTGATCGTGGAGGGCACTTCCGCCCTGAACACCGCTGCCCTGACCGGCGAAAGCCTGCCCCGGGACGTACAGGCCGGGGACGAGGTCATCAGCGGCTGCGTGAACATGACCGGCCTGCTGAAGGTAAAGACCACCAAGGAGTTCGGCGAATCCACCGTCTCGAAAATCCTTGATCTGGTGGAGAATTCCAGCATGAAGAAGGCCCGGGCTGAGAACTTTATCACCCGTTTTGCCCGGGTATACACTCCCGCTGTGTGCTACAGCGCTCTGGCGCTGGCCGTGCTGCCGCCCATCGTGCTGCTGCTTCTGGGCCAGCCCGCCCGCTTCGGCGACTGGATCTACCGCGCCCTGACCTTCCTCGTCATCAGCTGCCCCTGCGCGCTGGTCATCAGCATCCCGCTGAGCTTCTTCGGCGGCATCGGCGGTGCATCGGCCTGCGGCATTCTGGTCAAAGGCTCCACCTATCTGGAAGAGCTGGCCCGCACCGGCATCGTAGTGTTCGACAAGACCGGCACCCTGACCCAGGGCACCTTTAAGGTGACCGGCGTTCACCCGGCGGACGGCATCAGCGGAGAGCAGCTGGTGGAAGCCGCCGCGCTGGCCGAGAGCTGGTCCAAACACCCCATCTCCATGAGCATCAAGGCCGCTTACGGCAGGGAGATCGCCCCCTCCCGCGTCACCGACGTGGAGGAGCTGGGCGGCCACGGCGTGACCGCAAAGGTTGACGGCAAAACCGTCGCCGCCGGCAACGCCCGCCTGATGGAGCGGCTGGGCCTGACCGCCCCCGCTGTCAGCGAGACCGGCACCATCGTGCACGTTGCCATTGACGGCAAATACGCCGGTTATCTGCTCATTGCCGATGTGGTCAAGCCCCACAGCGCACAGGCCATCCGCGGCCTGAAAGAAGCCGGCGTGCGCAAGACGGTCATGCTGACCGGCGATGCCGAGCCGGTGGCAAAGGCGGTCTCCGCTCAGCTGGGTCTGGATGAATATCACGCCGGTCTTTTGCCCGGTGACAAGGTGGACCAGATCGAAAAGCTGATTGCCGAAAAGAAGCCCAAGGAGAACCTCGCCTTTGTGGGCGACGGCATCAACGATGCACCGGTGCTGTCCCGCGCCGATGTGGGCATCGCCATGGGTGCTCTCGGCTCCGATGCTGCCATTGAAGCCGCCGATGTCGTCCTGATGGACGACGACCCGGCCAAGATCGCGCTGGCCATGCGCATCGCCCGCCGCACCCTGCGCATCGTGTATCAGAACATCGTGTTTGCACTGGTCATCAAGTTCGCCTGCCTGATCCTCGGCGCTCTGGGCATTGCCAATATGTGGACTGCCATTTTTGCCGATGTGGGCGTCATGGTGCTGGCCGTGCTCAACGCCACCCGTGCCCTGTACACCAAAGACCTCGCAAAGAAGAACAAGGATTGATCTCCGTCTGCAACCGCAGGGGCTGTTGCACAAGGATAGAAGCCAGTGCAGCAGTCCCCTTTTATTTGGCGTAGATGGTGGATCTTCTCCCGCGGGCAGAGCAGCTTCTTGCGCTTTTACGGGAAAATGACCCCCGCCTTGCCGCCGGAAAAGCCGCCAAGGATATTGAACGGCCGGAGACATCCCTTGCGCAAAGCTCCCTGTTCACCGGTGCCATTCACGAACCGCAGATGTACACCGAACTGAAAAAAGAAATCGTATCCGCCAACCGCATCGATGCTGCAAATGTTCTATGTGACTGTCTGGGGTAAAGCGGCAGAAGATTGGAACCGCGAGGACGTACTTGACGATCTGTATGCACTTTCGGACAGCCCAATTTTGTTGGGCGAATTGCAGACCCTTCTGCAATACCGGTACGACCACATTGATTTCATTGACGAACCGGTGGACGTGGGCTTTGACTGCCCGCTCGACCTGCATTGCACCTACACCCGCGACCAGCTGTTAGTAGCACTGGATTTCCTGAAACCTGCTACCGTCCGCGAAGGTGTGAAGTGGCTGCCGGAAAAGCAGCTGGATGTGTTCTTTGTGACCCTGAACAAGGCCGACAAAGATTACTCGCCCACCACCATGTACAACGATTATTCCATCAACGAGAACCTGTTCCACTGGCAGAGCCAAAGCACCACCGCCGAAAATTCTGCCACTGGTCAGCGGTACATCCATCACCGGGAGAAAGGAAGCCGTGTGCTGTTGTTCGTTCGGGAGTTCAAGGCAGATTCCCGCTTCGGCGGTGCCGCCGCCTATACTTACCTTGGCACTGTGAATTATGTCAAGCATGAAGGTTCCCGCCCGATGAATATCACATGGAAGCTCGACCGACCCATCCCGGCACGGTTCCTCAAAAAGACCAACAAATTGATCGTTGGATAAAGGAGAACGACATGAAAACTGTTCGCGTTGTCGCAGCCGTCATCTGCGACTCCGTCCAGACCAATCACAGAATTTATGCCACTGCCCGCGGCTATGGCGACTACAAAGGCCAGTGGGAATTTCCGGGCGGCAAAATCGAGCCGGGCGAAACGCCGCAGCAGGCGCTGAAACGAGAGATTGAGGAAGAACTGGACACCGAAATCGCGGTGCACGACAAAATTGGGACCATCGAATACGACTATCCGGCATTTCATCTTTCGATGGACTGTTTCTGGTGCGAGGTTCTTTCCGGCGACCTTGTTTTGAAAGAAGCCGAAGCCGCGCGCTGGCTGGCAAAAGACGAGCTGGATTCTGTACAGTGGCTCCCGGCCGACCAGACGATTTTGGAAAAAATCCGGGAGGCAATGTCGTGACCGCAAAGCAAGTTCAAATCGAAAACAGACTCTGCCGCATTTACGGCACAGACTGCGCCGAATCTCTTCTGCTCCAGATGACGGATGAACACGAATTGCAGAACATGGACAACGAAATTGCAGCCATTGCACAGAGTCCGGCACATTCGTTTCTGTTTGCCGCTATTCCCGTGAAAAACTGGAACGATGAACTTTCCCCGTGGAAATCTCCTGCGGTGTGGGGCAAAGAAAGTTTCGGCGGCAATGCAGCGGATACCCTGCGCTTTCTGACAGAGCAAGTGATCCCCACCCTGAAACAGCAGTTTGCACTGCCGGAAAATGTCCGGATCATTCTGGGCGGCTACTCGCTGGCCGGATTGTTCGCGCTGTGGGCATCCACGCAGACAGCTCTGTTTTCCGGCGTTGCGGCGGCTTCGCCTTCCGTATGGTTTCCGGGATGGATGGAGTTTGAACAGCAGCACCCCATTCAGGCGCAGCGCATTTATCTGAGCCTTGGGGACAGGGAAGAATATACAAAGAACACAATCATGGCCGCTGTGGGCGATAACATCCGCGCCCTGCATCATGAGCTTGTTGTGTGTGGAAAGACTTGCACTCTTGAATGGAACCGCGGGGGCCATTTCAAAGATGCCGACCTGCGCACGGCAAGGGCTTTCCGCTGGGTGATGGAGGATATGCGATGAATATTCTGATTGATGCCGACGGTTGTCCCGTGGTTGATCTGACTTTGCAGATTGCAAAGCAGTTCGGCATCCCGGTCATTATCCTGTGTGATACCTCGCACCAGATCGAACGTGAGGGGGCGCAGACGTTGGTATTCGACAAGGGTGCTGACAGTGTGGACTTTGCGCTGGTCAACCGAGTAAAGCCGGGAGATATTGTCGTAACACAGGACTATGGACTGGCGAGTATGTGCCTTGCCCGGTGTGCCAGAGTGCTGAATCAGAACGGCTTGGAGTACACTGCTGACAACATGGATGCCCTCATGCTGCGGCGGTACGAAAACAAAAAGCTCCTTCGTGCCGGCAAGCACCCGAAGGGGAGTGCGAAACGGACGAAGGAGCAGGATGCGAGGTTTGCGGAGACGCTGGAGCATGTTCTAGGAGGTATCTTATATGAACTATAAAGTCGGACGGTCGATTGGGCAGTTCTTGTTTTTTCTGAGCATCTGCCTGTTGTGTATCGCCGTATTTTTCAACTTATCCGGCATCATCGTTCCGATCCTCGTTATAGCCGGCATACTGGCCGCGCTGGCAGGGTTGATCGTTTATTTTCTTTTTTGGAGATGTCCTTACTGCCGCAAAAACCTCCCCATAAAGTCCATGTACGATATCGATTTTTGCCCGAACTGCGGAAAGAGACTCGGCTAAGCAACAGCCCGCAGGGCTGGTTGCTTGCGGCCTGCAGGCCGCCGCCCTGTTCTCATCCGCACCATCTTAGCCGCAAAAAAGGCACCAGCCTGAGCCGGTGCCTTTTGTTGGCGGAGATGGTGGGATTCGAACCCACGTGCCCGATTAAGGACAAAACGATTTCGAGTTTTTCCTGCTTCACGGTACTTGGTGGAAGATAGAGGTAATTAGCCTACTTTGCCAGAAGATACGAACCATCGAATTTACGCTCAAAATTTCATCAAAATCCAAAATCACTAGGCTCCATGCGGATTTGAACCCACTTTCCAAAACGCAGAAAAATCTGCCTTTTGGAGAGAATTGGGAGAGATTCTACGCCCTTTGGAGAGAACGGGCGAGAGAGATTCCGGGAGCCAGAATCCATCCATACAATATGTTGCTTCTGACGCTGACAAAATCAAAGCAGCAAAGGATGGATGAACATGAGGACTCTGTTAGAGTGCTATAAAATACTCGAAGAATATCCTAACGGAATGACGAAAGACCAGTTCTATCGCGTTGCCCGCATCAACAAGCAACACGCCAAGTACCTTCTGGATTCCGGCCTCGTTCCGTGTATCAATACAGGAAAGAAAACACGCAAATACCATATTGCGACCCACGATGTGATCACCTACTTGTGTGACCGTGAAGATAACCCCGAAAAGTATAAAGTGCCAACAGGCTTTTATATCGGAAAGAACGGCTGCTCCAAGCGGCACCCGGACAAGCCTGCCGCAGAGATCATCCGCTTCAATTTTACAGAACCGGAAAAAACAGGGCTGTACACCCTATGGGAAAAACTCACGGTTGGATATGATGATCTGCTGACCACCCCGGTAGTTTCGGAACTGACAGGCTACTCTGCACAAAGCATCCAGCGATGGTGCAATCAGAAGATCCTTGTTGGTTTCAAAATTCGTGGCACGCTGACGATTCCACGGCTTGCAGTCGTTGAGTTTATGTCCGGCGACCGTGCAACGGCTATCGTCCGAAAATCCTCAAAGCACCTCGATCTGCTCCGCACCTATGCACAGGACTGCCATGAAGGTGCAATGACAATTACATATTAAACGAACAGGACTGCTCCACAGCGCAATGTATGTGAGGCAGTCCTGTTTGCTTAGTACCCTTTTCAACGGACGTTGTATTTTACATCTGACAGGAAAGGAGTGATAGTTTTCCACATGAACACACCCATACAGTTGAAAATCCGAGGTCACACCAAATGACGCTGGACTACTTTTATGGCCAGTCGGGCGAGTTGTTCTCCTACTTCCGCATCCCCAAGGCACTGTTCCAAGACCACCGCTTCCGGCAGCTCTCCACCGATGCCCGGACTCTATACGGCATTCTGCTGGACCGCATGAGCCTGTCCGCAAAAAACGGCTGGCTGGACGAGCAGGGACGGGTGTATATCATTTACACCGTCCGGGAAGTGCAGGAATCTCTCTGCTGCGCCGAACACAAGGCGGTCAAGCTGTTCCG
>OIXL01000210.1_pt1 | contig 33063 bp, 12 predicted proteins | sample 1587761 | NCBI WGS metagenome assembly OIXL01 (sample SAMN03283246) | human gut metagenome | biome: human-associated habitat; material: feces | host: Homo sapiens | place: Peru | collected 2012 | reverse complement strand
CCCTTAAGAATAAAATAGATCCTCAGCAGCGTGGCCACCCAGCCAAGGCCGAGAAGCGAGCCGAGCGCCTCGGCAATGACGCTCACGACGCAGAGTATCATACCCTGACTGTCGATGCCGCGAAGTTTCACGGGTTTAAGGTTTGCGATTATGACCACTTCTTTGCCGATCATTTCTTCGGGCGTATAGAACTTTGCAATGCCGCTGACGATGCTTCGTTCGACGCCGCCGACGTCGACGGTAAGGTGCAGAAGTTTGTCCGCTTTTTGCACTTTTTCGCACGCGACGACTTTCGCGACTCTTAAATCGAGCCCCGCAAAATAGTCGATGTCTATTTCGGGTTTTTCTTCTTCCTTCACTTCGGGAGCAGCGGGTTTTTTCCTTGCCTCGTACATTTCGTGCGCCTTATCGACGACTTCTTTCACGTCAAGGCGTCTGAACAGAATTTCGGGATTTTCAACGACTTTCGTGCCGTTTTCAATGCCGCCGAAACGGACAATTCGGCCGTAGTCGCGCACAGTTGTGCCGAAATACGACGTTACTTTTGCCGCCGTGTCCGGCATAAACGGTTCCAACAGCGACGTGCCGATTACGATACTTTCGGCAAGGTTATACAAAACCGTTTTAAGCCTTGCGGTCTTGGACTCGTCCTTGGCGAGCGCCCACGGCATAGTTTCGTCGATATATTTGTTTGCGCGTTTGAAAATCACAAAGATTTCGGAAAGCGCGTCGGATATTTTGAATTCGTTGATTTTTGCGCGCACTTTTTCGTATGCACCCGTAACGGTTGCGATAAGGTCGTCGTCGACGTCTTCCTTCGCCCCTGCGTTTTCAAGGACGCCGCCGAAATACTTGTTGCTCATCGCGACGGTGCGGCTGACGAGATTGCCGTAAATGTTGGCAAGGTCGTTGTTGATTTTGTCGGTGATCCACTCCCAGTTGATGATACCGTCGGTTTCATACGGCATTTCGGCAAGCAGGAAATATCTTACCGCGTCGACGCCGAAAAATCCGACAAGGTCGTCGGCGTAAATAACATTGCCTTTCGACTTACTCATCTTTCCGCCGTCCTGCAACAGCCACGGATGACCGAACACCTGTTTCGGCAGCGGAAGCCCCAGACTCATCAGGAAAATCGGCCAGTAAATGGTGTGGAATCTGACGATATCCTTGCCGATGACGTGCACGTCGGCGGGCCAGTATTTTTTGAACTTTTCGTCGCTGTTGCCGTCGACGTCGTAGCCGAGCCCCGTGATATAGTTCGTCAGCGCGTCAAGCCATACGTACACGACGTGTTTCGGATCGAAATCGACGGGAATACCCCACTTGAAAGAAGTGCGGCTCACGCACAAATCCTGCAATCCGGGCTTAATGAAGTTGTTGACCATTTCGGTTTTTCTTTGCGCGGGCAGGATGAACTCCGGATGTTCGTCGTAATATTTTTTAAGGGCGTCGGCGTATTTCCCCATTTTGAAGAAATAGGCTTCTTCTTCCGCCATTTTCACTTCGCCGCCGCAGTCGGGACATTTGCCGTCCACAAGCTGCGTTTCCGTCCAGAACGACTCGCAAGGGGTGCAGTACCAGCCCTTGTAAGAGCCTTTGTATATATCGCCGTTTTCGTACATTTTTCTGAACATTTTCTGCACCTGACGTTCGTGATCCTTGTCGGTGGTGCGAATGAACTTGTCGTACGAAATGTTAAGCAGTTTATAGATGTCTTTGATTTCCCCCGCAACCATATCGACGAAGGCTTGCGGAGTCATACCCGCCTTTTCGGCTTTTTCTTCGATTTTTTGACCGTGTTCGTCGGTGCCTGTCTGGAAGAACACGTCAAACCCTTCGCGACGTTTGAAACGCGCGATTGCGTCGGACAACACGATTTCGTAACTGTTGCCTATATGAGGCTTCCCCGACGTGTACGCGATTGCGGTTGTGATATAATATTTCTGTTTTTCGGACATATGAGCCCTCCTTATAATAAGTTCCGGTACATTATACAATTTATAATGCGTTTTGTAAAGTATAACTCCCCGTCTTCTTGCATACGATTAAACGTGAACGTCGTCTTTACTTTTATTTTTATCGTCGCCGTCGTGATAATTTCCGTGACTTCGCCCGATGAAGTTACGGCGTCTATGCTTGCCGGCGCGACGAACGCGGTGTCGCTGTCGCTTAAAATGCTGGCGATTTACGCCGTGTGGACGTCGGTGCTGAAACTTATGGAAAAGACGGGGATTGACAAAAAACTCACGAAACTTTGCCGTCCGCTTACCCGTCGTCTTTTCAGAAACGAAAGCGAAAAAGCGGTTGATTTAATCACCCTGAACGTTGCGTCGAACGTGCTCGGTCTTGGAAACGCGGCAACGCCTGCCGGCATCGACGCGATATATCTTATGGACGACAAATCGGGCGTCGCAACAAAAAATATGGTAATGCTCACGGTGATTGCGGCAACGTCTTTGCAACTCCTGCCGCTTACCGTGTTAAGCCTTATGACGGAGTACGGAAGCACCGCCCCGTCCGCGATAATTCTGCCGTCGATAATATCGACGTTTTCGTCGACGATTATCGGCGTTTTGCTTGTTGCGGTGTTTATAAAATGAATTACGTTATTCCCGTAATTTTGGTTTTATTGGTGCTTTTTGCAGCGATAAAACGCGTAAACGTGTATGATGCCTTTGTCGAAGGCGGCAAAGAAAGTATGTCGCTCGTCAAAGACGTGTTCCCTTATCTTGCGGCGATTTTCATCCTTATCGAACTGTTCAAAACAAGCGGACTTACCGTATATCTCACAAAGATTTTTGAAAAACCTTTTGCCTTTTTCGGCATACCAAAAGAAGTGACGGAAGTCATGATTTTGCGCCCTTTCAGCGGTGCGGGAAGCGTCGCTCTGCTTGAAAACATATTCAAAGATTACGGCGCGGACAGTTACGTCGGGAAGTGCGCCGCCGTCATCATCGGCAGCAGCGAAACGATATTTTACGTTTGCGCCGTTTACTTTTCAAAGGTAAAAGTCAAAAGCCTGCGCTTCGCCATTCCCATTTCCCTTGTCGCGTCCTTTTTCGGCGCGGTCATCGGCTGCCTTTTCGTAAGGATATTATAAATCCGCCCAAACGGGCGGATTTTCATATCGTCGGATTTTTTTAATCTTGTTTGCTCGGCAGACACTCGATAAACACGGCTTCGGTGTCGGTCGTGATTTTGAATTTCCCTTCCGCAATAAAAGGCAGATAAAAATAATCGCCGCGGCGCACGTCTTTTTCATAGTTTTCGCCGACAATTTTCGCGTTGCCTTCCAAACAAATATAAACCGCGGGCGCAAATTCCGTAATGAAATTACCGCCGTTTTTTACCGTATGGCGGATTTCCTGAAAGCACGGCGTATCGTCATATCCGATAAGGATTTCCTTTTTATAGTTTTCGGTATCGACGAAGACTTTCGGCGATACTTTTGCAAACTCTTTTGCGGCGGCGCCGTAAATATCGTAGTTTATCGCGTCAAGCGCGACGTCCTTTTGAAGCCCGATAAATTCTTCGTCGTAACTTATGTGATAATCGCCGCACCACCGCTCGGGCTGAATTGTAAAATCCGTGGGCTCCTGCACTTCGATAATTGTGCAACCCGCGCCGATTGCGTGAATCAGCCCCGCGCGGATAAGCCACAAATCCCCGACCTGCACGTCCACGCCGGAAAGCAAATTGCCCATAATGTCTTTTTCGGTTTCGCTGCGCTCTTCGAGTGCGCTCAACTCTTCTTTCGTGATTTTGTCCTTAAAGCCGAAATAAAGTTTTGCGCCGGGACGAGTCGCGATGACAAGCCACGCTTCGGTTTTGCCGTATTCGGAATTAAAGTGTTTTTTTGAAAACTCTTTCGTGGGATGCACCTGAAAAGGCAGCCTTGTCGCGCTGTCCAGAAACTTCACAAGACAGTCATATTTGCGGAGCCCCAAAAGTTCCGCGCTATGCTCTTTTAACAGGTCGTCAAAGAAAACCCCCGTTCCTTTTACTTTGGACACGCCGTCGCGCGCGCCGAAGTATTTCGGATTGATCGCACGCACTTTGCTTGCTACCCATTCTTCGGGAAACATATTGTCGGTGCCGTCGTCGTATCCGTCGTCAAACAACGCTTTGAAGGGTTTACCGCCGTGATATATACGATAAACTCTGTTTCTTTCAAAAAATATCGGTTTTGTTACTATGTCTTTAATGTCGTTCATAACTTTATCGCACCAAAAAATTCTGTCGTTTTCGCGCCCTTTTCGTTGCCCTTTCGCATTGCCGAAACAATGTTTTCTTTTGTCGGTTCCTTGTTTTCGATTGCCGCAAGAAACGCCCCGAAAAACGCGTCGCCCGCACCCGTCGTGTCAACGCTTTTGCATTTATATTCGCTTGGCACAACGCCCTTTTCGCCGTTGAAATAATATGCGCTGCCGTTCTTTCCAAGCGTCACGAGAATCAGTTTGTCTTTGTCGCACAGCGACTCCGCCGCAGCATCGATCCCGGAAATTCCCGTGAAGTCAAGTAGTTCGTCTTCCGAAAATTTGACGATCTCCGCGCGTTTTACAAACGGCTCGTACGCCCTTTTTGCGGCGTCGAAATCACGGAAAATATCCTTCCTGAAATTCACGTCAAAACTAAGTTTCGCGCCGATTTCTTTCGTTTTATCGGCAACTCTTTTTGCAAACGCGCGCCCTTTTTCTTCCGACAGCATAAGCGAGCCCAAATGCACGATATTAAGGTTTTCGTACTTTGCAAAGTCGATTTTGTCAAAGTCGATATTAAAATCGGCGGTGTCGTGGCGATTGAACGCAAAATCCCTTTCGCCGTTCATAAGAGTCACGAAAGCAATCGTCGTGTTGCGTTTTTCGTCCGTCTGAATGCCAAGGCTGTCAAGGTTCGCTTTCCCCGCTTCCGCCGTGACGAAGCGACCGATTACGTCGTTTCCGACGCGCCCGACGAACCCGACTGTCGCGCCGCTTTGCTTTACGTTAACGGCAAGGTTGAACGGCGCGCCTCCGCAAAACGCCCTGAACGTCAATGCGCCGTCGCTTTTTTCGCCGATTAAATCCGCAAGTATTTCTCCGATCGATAAAATCATAATTTCACCTTAATTATTTCTGATTATAGTATCGCACTTTTTTCTTTCTTTGCCAACAAATAATAACAAATTGTTATGAACAGTCTTTCTTTATAAAAACAAACCGCCGTGAGGCGGTCAATTATTTTTTGTCGGATATGGTTTTCAAAAACTCGTAAAGAGCGTCGCGCGACTTGTCCGAAAGATTGATTCGGTCGTCCTTCGCGCTTGCGATAACGCCGTCTTCTCCCTCTCTCCCGACAAGATAATCGATGCTAACGCCAAAGAAATCCGCAATCGTCACAAGTTGCTCAATCGACGGCTGAGTTTTGCCGTTTTCCCAGTTATTGTACGTGCCCTGACTTACGTTGAAAATCTTTGCGATTTCTCTTTGCGTCAGCCCTTTTTCGTTTCTTAATTCAGATAACTTAATCATAATCGTATTTCCTACTAATAATTATCAAGTTTTTTAATTAAATGTCTTGAATTATTAATATTTCTAATCTATAATGTTTAATATGATTAAGTTTTATAATCAAAAATCAAATAATTATCAATTTTCCTTATGCGAAATAAGGCGGCAACTTTTACAAATGCTTGCAACCGGCGATTATTACGTTTGCTTTTGCGAAGGAAAAATGTTTGAAGCGAGCAAAAAATCTAACGACTTTGTTATTCTGACAAACCTGAAAAGCGGTGTCTTTACCGAAATCCCAGTCGATTCGTTAGTGCGCGGTATTCGGCTTGGGCTGTTTTCATTAAAACAAAAATAAACCGCCTTTTTGGCGGTTTATTTTTATTACAAGTCGTAATTTTTACTCGTTGATAACGGTGATAAATCTTGCGGGCTTGTCGCCCATTGCCATCTGCGCGTGCGGAAGCGACGGATCGAAATACAAACTGTCGCCCTTATGCAGGTAAAACTCCTCGTCGCCGACAACCACTCTCAAAAGCCCTTCCAGGACGTAATTGAATTCCTGCCCGGCGTGACACACGAGCTCGGGCTTGTCTGTGGGGGAAATATCGACAAGCATAGGTTTCATCTGCTTGTTCTGAAAATCGGCGGCAAGCGACGTGAAAGAATACCCGGGGTATCTTTCGACGCGTTCGCCCTTGTTTTCGTAAACTGCCGCGGCGTACTTTTTCGTGGGTTGTTTCCCCGTGAAGATAAAGGACGGCTCGATATCGACGATCGACGCGAATTTGTAAACAAGCCATATCGGCGCTTCGTCCTCGCCGTTTTCAAACGCGATATATTCGTTTTCGGTCACGCCGAGTTTTTCCGCCATTTCCGCCGTGGAAATATCGGAAAACGTCCTGAGTTCATACAGCCTGTCTTTGATATCTTTTGATTCAGCCATTATTTTTTTGCCGCTTCGTTAAGGCGCGCGATGAGTTCGTTTACGTCGACGTTGTGGACTTCTGCCGCCTCGCCGACCGTTTCGCCGTGAGCGATTGCACAGCCCAGGCAATGCATACCAACGCTTGTGAGAACGTTTGCAACGGCTTCGATATTAACGTCGCCTTCGATGATGTCGCCAATTAAAGTATCGGGAGTAATAGTCATTATATTCACCTCGTTAAAAAATTTTCAGATTATGCCGGCGCTTTTCAAGCCGAAATACGCGCCGACGATGACGGCGGCGATAATAACCACCGTGAGCGCAACCTTCCAGACGGAAATCGGCGTTTTGCCGCCCGCTCTTCCCGTCCTTCCGTTTACGAAATAGTTGTAAATCTTATCGCGGTATTTGAAACCGCTACACCACAAAGGCACAAGGATATACTTGAAAGTGCTGTTGTTGAAACTTGTGTCGATGTGGAGGTAATCGACCACGTCGTAATGATACTGCGACAAAATCGCGCTTTTGATACGGGCGTTCATTTTTTCTTTTGCCGCGCCGTAAGCGTCGTTGACGCTCGTGTCGTATCTTTCGGACGAATGTCCCGCGATATATTCCGACGTGTACTCGACCGCGTTATCGGTATCGAACCCTCCGACCTTTTCAAATTCCTTTTGCGAAAGTTTCGGGCTGACTTCGATAAGAATGTCGTTGAAGAATTGCGAATACGTGCCGCTGACGACGAAGTATCTCGTGCGGGTTTCGGTACGGCGGTCTTTGCCGCTGCCGACGGTCACGGTATAATATTCGCCAAGGCGCCCGTTGTAAGTGCTGAAAGTATCGCTGTCAAAGCTGAACGTCGGCGAATATACGCTGTTCAGATTTTCGGGCTTAAAACTCTTTTTCAGCTTAATCGGCGCATAAAGTTTCTTTTTTATCCATTTAAGTGCGTTTTGTGACGCTACTTCGCGCGTAATCTTGAACGGAAGAATCGCGTCGGGAGCAAGTCCCGGGATATCGTCAACCTTTAAGACGTTGGTCGCGCCGCAGAACGGACATTTTGCCGACGTGTCGAAAACGCCGTGCATTTCGCACTTTGCGTGGCAGTTCGGGCATTGATAAGTAATGACTCCGTCTTCGTGGCGAAGTTTGCTTTCGTCAAAGCCGTCGACGTTGTGTTCGTTCTCGAAAACGTTGGCTTTCGCCTCGACGGTGTTATCGCAGTACGGGCATCTGAGTTTGCCCGACGCGATATCGAAGTACATATCCGCGCCGCAAGTTTTGCACTTTACGACGTCGGTCGAATCAACTTTTTTGTCAGCCTTTTTGCCTTGCATTGTGTGTCAATCAGTTAAGTTTTTTGCCGCATTCCGGGCAGAATTTTGCGTTTGCGCCGACTTTTGCGCCGCATTCGGGGCAGAATCTGCTTTCCGCCATTTTGTTGCCGCATTCGGGGCAGAATTTACTGCCTGCTTTCACGTCCGCGCCGCATTTGGTGCATTTTACGGTGTTGGATTTTGCTTCCGCAGGAGCGTCTTTTGCGCCCTTCAACGCTTCGCTGAAAACGCCTGCCATCGAAAGCCCCGCGCCGAGACCGATGCCTGCGCCTGCAAGCGAGCCGCCCGCGCCCTGATTGTTTGCCGCTTCACGCATAGCGTGCGCCGCCTGATACTGGGTGAACGTGCCCATCTTGTCGCCCAGAACGCCCATCGACGTACGGGTATCCAAAGTCTTTTCGACTTCTTCGGGAAGCGAAAGATTTTCGATATAGAAATCAATAAGTTTGAAGCCGTATTCGGTGAATTTGTCGGCAAGTCTGTCTTTCGTGGAGCCGGACAGTTCGTCGTACTGCGTTGCAAGATCCAGCGCGGCAATGCCCGATTCGGCGATGACGTCGGTGACCGTCGACAAAATCATTTTCCTTAATTGGTCGGCGATGTTTTCGGTCAGGAATTGTTGGTTCGTGCCGGAAAGTTCGCGCATAAGTTTGACCGCGTCTTCAACCTTATAGCTGTAAATGCCGTAGCCTCTCAGACGGATAACGCCAAAGTCCTTATCTCTCATCATAATGGGATTGGAAGTGCCCCATTTCTGATTTGTGAATTGTTTGGTATTCACGAAATAGACTTCGCCGGTATACGGGGTTTCAAAGGCGTATTTCCAGCTGTACAACGCCGTAAGAACGGGCAGGTTTTCGGTGTCGAGTTTATATCTGCCGGGCGTGAAAACGTCGGCGATTTTGCCTTCCACGACGAAGATGCAAACCTGCGATTCTCTGACGGTCAGTTGTGAGCCGCGCATAATCGCGTATCTGTCGGGGACGTCAAAACGATACAAAATGGTATTTTGAGTATCGTCTGTCCATTCAATAACCTTCAAGAGTTGTCTTTTTATAAAATTGAATGCCATAATAAGACTCCTTATTTTCGTTTTAATATATTATATCACAACGTTTCAGACTTTTCAATAATTTTCTATGCAATAAGCAACAATACCGGCAGCGTTATCGCGACAAGCAGACTCCCGACAACGACGATATTCGCGGCGGTTTTCGGGGACGTATTTGAAAGCTCGGCAAAGTTTAAGGTGATTGCCGCGGGCGGCATGCACGACAGAATATACGTTGAGATTTTCAACGTTTCGTCAACAGGCAGCGCGTACATTATCCCGAACGTTATAAGCGGCAACGCGATAAGTTTCAGAAAAATCGCGACGACTTGCCTGTAATCCATTAAATCCTTGAACTTAACGAAAGCCAGCCGCATACCAAGCACGGTCATTGCCGTGGGCGTGGACATTTTTGAGAAGAACTCCACAAAGTTCATGACGGGTTTCGGGAACGACGTATTTGTGAAAAACAGCGGCAAAGCAATCAACAGACACAGCGTCGTCGGATTTATCAGGAAGTTTTTGACGGAAACGTGTTTTTTGTCGCCGCTCATCATAAACATGCCGAGAGTCCAGCCGATAAGGTTCATCATGACGCTCATAACCGCGCTGTAAACGATGGCTTCGGGATGGTCGGGAAGCAACGCCTGCAATATGGGAACGCCGAAAAATCCGACGTTTCCGAACGCCGCCGCAACGGTCGCCACGCGCGACGCCCCGTCGATTTTATAAGTTTTTATGTTGATAAGGAAGCCGATGCCCATTATCAGCACCTGCATAAACGTCGTAACAAGCAAAAGTATGCCGATGTTTATCAGGATTTCCCTGTTGCACTCCGCCTGCTGGAAGCTGTATATCGACAGCGCAGGGCTGCACACGTACAAAAGGAACACAGCAAAACCTTTGATGTGTTCTTCTTTCAGCACGTTTGCCTTTGTCAGGAAAAAACCGGGCAGGCACAGCGCGACGAGCATAAGCGCGTTTAATCCCGTGATTTCAAAATTCATAGCCTTATTCTATCACAATCGTAAGAAATATTAAAGCGTTTCGGGCATAAAATCGGCTCCCTTTCGGGAGCCGGTTTTAATTTTGATTTATTCAGTTTTTGCTGAACACTCTGATTTCGAACGTTACGCCGTTCTGGACGAATGTTTCGTCTTCAACGAACTTGTACGCGCCGTCCGTCGCTGCGACGAAGTTGCCGTCGACAAGGTTGAATCTTTGTCCGTCGTACGTTTCGCCCGCCGCGATAAGCTCATATCTGCCCTTCTTGAACACGCTTGCCGTGCCGTAAGTGATGCCGAGATGATCTTTCGCGTTTTCAATCTTCTCGATTTCGCTGTCGGTCAGGCGGATAAGGTCTTTTGCAAGCCCTTGTTTTTCGGTGCCGTCCTTGTAGTAAACGGTGACTTCCGCGGTCGATTCAAGATATGTTCTGTCAATCACTTGGTCGTTATCGATAAGCAACACGACCTTGGTTGCGACCTTGGGCGTTACGACGACTTTGATGTCAAAGATTTGTTCGTACGCGCCGTTTACGTCGTACAACGCTTTCACGGTGATATTACGTTCCGTCTTTACGCCGAGTTCCGGCACGACGAACATCGTGAACGGAGTCTGATCTTTGTCGATTGCCGCGAACGTGTCGGTATAGAACTTGAAGTCGCCGACGTGGAACTGTTGCGTCTCGGAAGTAATCCTTGAATGTTTTACTTTGACGTAAAGTTCTTCCGCGTCGAAGATATTGATCGCATACCTGTTGTCTGCGGTGCTTACGCCTTTCACGTACTTGTCGTAAACGTAGCCGGTAACTTTGCCTTCGACGTATCTTGCGGTGTTGTCCGCCGCCGCTAATGACGCGTCAACGTACTTGCCTTCAACAAGCGCATATTGCTTCTTGTCTTTGTGCAAAGTCTCGTCGTACGGGATGAACGCGTCTCTTGTTTCGAGGACGTAGTCGCCCGTCGCGCTTAATACGAACGCGTCTTCGTACTGGTTGAATTTAAGGTCGCCGCCCGCAAGCGCGCTGAGCGATTCTTGCGTGATACCGACGTCGAGCCTGATTTTTTGTTTGCTGTTCACGACTTCCGTCTTTTCGACCAAGCCTGTCGTACGTTTGATTTCGTACTTATTGATGACCGCAACGATTCTTCCGCTTGCGCCGTTTTGCGGTTTTCTCATATCGTACTTGAAGTCGTCGTAGTTCCACTCAATCACGTCGACGGTTGTCGTCTTACCCGTGCCGAGTTTTACGGTGATTTCTTTAAGTCCGGTGTAACCCGTATCGGTTACCGTGAGAGCGTACTTGCCGTTGTCCGTATTCGCGCCGCTTCCGCCAAAGAGTCCGCCAAGGCTGTCAAGCAAGCCTGCCGCTGTGCTTTCTGCCGCGACGTAGACGTACGTGCCGTTTTGGAGCACTTTGCCGTTGAACGACCTTGTGAACGTTCCGTTGCCGCCAAGCGTATGCTTGTTCCATTCCGCAAGTGCGGTTTCATCCGTAGGCGCGGTGCCCGGGGTGAACTCGTACGTGCTGCCGTCAAATCCGACGTATGAGAACTTGTCGCCGTTCTTCGTGAACGTTTCGCTTGCCTTAATGGACGGGAGTCCGAGGTTGCCGACGATATCGAAGTTTGCGGGCGTGAAGTCAAATGCCGTGCCGCCGTTCAGAATTCCGAATTTGTCGTCGTTCGGCAAGCTTCCCGAAACGATATCGACGTTGTTGTACTTGACCTTTATGCTCTTCTGGATACGAGAGCTGTAACCGACCTGATACCAGAACAGTTTTTCAACCGTTGCACCTTCTTCGACTGTGTCTTCGTCAATCCAGTTGAACTTGCCGTCGACGGTGTAATCGGTGCCGTTGATATTGACGGTGCCGGGCTTATCCTTGTCGTAATCTCTGGACAGAACTTGCAATTCGCCGTCCCTTCTCATGATTACGATAATTCTGGGCAAGCCTGCCGAAATATTGTCTGTACCTGTCGGATCTTTGGTCGGATCAACCGTAATCTTGTTGGTTTCGACAAACGTCGTGCCGTCCGCCTTGAAGTAACCGAACAGACGCAGGAAGCCCGTGCTGTTGCTTACTTTGACTTTGACTTTCTGCACTTTGTAGTTAAGCGCATAGCCCCAGATTTCGCTTTCTTCGCCCGGAATGAGTTTTGCAGTCGACGTATCCCAGACGATGGGCGTTCCGCCGAGTTCCGCATAAGAGTCGTTTACGCCTTTTTCGGATTTCGAATCGTATTCCGAAATACCATAGAAGTCTGCCGCGACTCTGTCAAGGAGACCTGCGGATTTCAATGCCGCCGTCGTGAGTTCGACAGGATCGAACGGGTTCGCGACGTTTATGGTCTTGCCGGAGTCTTCGTTGGGTCTCGTGCTGTTGGTGTTGTAGTCTCTTACCGCCGATACCGAGCGCAATGTCACGTTGCTGTCAAGGTTGATGACGATTTCCGCAGTGTCGTCGTTGTTGCCAACCGCCGTTATCGTGGTGCCGTCGTTTGTGGTGCGTTCTTTGTTAATCATCAGTGCGATTTGTTTAAGGACGCCCTTTCCGCTTGCAAGACGGTTCTTGTCGATTACGATTTCGACGTAACTCGGTCTTCCGTTTTCGGCTTCGTCAAGTTTCGGAAGCGGCAGCAATCTGCCAAGGATTTCTCTCAGAACGTCGCCGAACGATCCGCCGGGTTTAAGCATATTTTTGAGAATGCCTGCCATTTCGCCGATCATATTCGACGCAAACGTTTGCAGATAGAACACGCATTTTCCGTGAGCGTTCACGCTCTTCACAACCGTGCCGTCTTTCAGCGTTACGTCCTGACCTTCGGTGTAAACCATCTGATACAACGCTTCTTCGCTGAACAATTCCGCGGCGGGAGCGTTCGTGTCGTACATACCGTAAAGCAGGTAGTAAAGATTTGCAAGAATGTTGTTAAGTCCTTTTCCGTTAAGGTCGACGCGGATTGTCGTGATCGCTCTGTCGCCGACAGGATTTCCTGCGACCGACTGGTTGTTCCACCAGTTGACCTGAACGCCTTTGACAAATCCGGATACCGTGTCTTTCAGACTCTTTTCGGTGGTTGCGCCGTCGCTTGCCATGGCGTTTGTTGCCGATGCCGAGCCAAGCCCGCCAAGGAGTCCCAGAATGTCAAGGTCCGCAACCTTCATCTTTCTCAATGCGCCGATTGCCAACGTGACGTCAAGCGTCTTCGTTATATCGATGTACAACTGGTTGTTGAACAGCCATGCGCCGATTTCACGGTTCTTATCATTGTTGATATAAGCCTGGAACTTACCTGCGTAAGTCTTGACGCCGCCGGTCATGTGCTCAGATTTTTTGTCTGTACGCGACAATTCGATTGTTGCGTATTGTTTAGAGTTGTAGCTTTCTCTACTGCTATTCGTATAGTAATGGTTTGTATTCTTTTTCCACGAGATGCTGATGTCGGGGTCGATACCCTTAATCACCGCGGTCAAGATATTCACAAGGCTGATGCCTTTCGCGTCGCTTAACACAAGTCCGGAGAACGCGTTTGCATTGGTGCCGTTGATTGCGTCAAGTACGCCGTTTCCTGTGCCGGCCTCGTTAATCTTGCCCGCCGTCGCGCCAAACCTGATGTACCTTGCCGACTTCTCTTGTCCGCTTGTAAGCACGAAGTTGTGGATTTTCAGGTTGACCGCGCTTTCGTCGCTCTTGTTGAAGCCGAGTTTAAGGTCGATTTCCAAGGATCTGTTGTACATTGCAGACGCATGGTTGATGGAAAGCGACAATGCTCTGTCGTTATTCATCTTCGGCAAAGGAATGACCGTTGCGGTTGCGCCTTCACCGATGGTGATGGTCTTGTAACCCGCAAGTTCGCCTGTGCCGTCCGCCACGTGCAGCGTATCGCCAAGCAGGCTCGTCAGAAGCCCTTCGATGAAGCCCCAGCCGATTTCGACGGTGAAGCCCACTTTGCCCGGGATAATGGTAAGTTTTGCAATGTCGCCCGATGCGGATGCAATCGCGACTTCGTTATCGCCGCTTGCAAGAGCGGTTGCCGACGCCGACACGAGTCCGCCGATAAGGCTTTGCAAACCGATGATCTTGACCTTGAACAAGGACAAGCCCGAAAGGTCTGCGTAAACGTCCGCGTCGCCTTTCTGTTTATACATCGTGAGCAACGAGCCGTAGTTCATGGGTTTCAGGTCAAGGAACAACTCGATATCGCTCCACCAGTCGACGTCGCCGCCCTGCAATGCTTTGACAAGGTTTGCAAGGTTCAGGGATACTCTCAGGTCGATGTCGCAACCGATTTCGCCTTCTTTCGGCAGGTTCAACTTGAAGTTGTTGATGCCTAAAAGCGATTTAAGCAGTACGCCGAGATATTTCTCGAAGTCGCTTTGTCCGTTGTCGACGCAGTTTTGTCTGATCTGTACGTTGAAGCCAAGCGCAACCGTTTCAAGACCGATTTCGCCTTTTTCAATGTCGTATACGGTGACGAATTCGTCTTTGTGGCTCGTTACGACTTCCGCATATCTTGTTTCGGCATGGCTTACTTTGGTGGAGTTGCCCGTGATTTCAAGATTCGTCGTGCGGAATCCGAAGTAGAGGTTGTCGTTGACTTGCACCGCAAGGTCAAGTTGCGTGTCGGCGTAACCGTCGCCGTTCAAATCTTTTCTGGAATCGAACAGCAGGACTGCGTCGCCGAAGTCGGGAAGTTGAATATCAAGGTTCAACGCGCCCAAAATGGTTTCAAGCAGGCTGTTGATAAGGTCAGCGTTGATGCCGAAACCGAAGCGGTTGTTTGCAAGAAGCAACGAGATGTACGGTTTGTTGCCCGAAACTTCCTTATAACGCTTTTGTCCTTCGTGGAGACTTGCGTTGTACGGCACGTATTTGCCGTCGATAAGGACGTATCCGCCGTTTTCGTCTTCTTCGTACGCAACGGGGAACAATACCTTGCCCCAGCTTGATCTGAACGCGCCCTTATTCACGTTGTAACGGGTTACGTTCTGATGCGCCTCGTTCGCTGCGTCGTATTCTTCAACGTTTCTTGCGTAGCGGGTTGCGCCTGCATGTACTTTTGCATTGTACTTCACGTATTTGCCGTCGACAAGTACGTATCCGCCGCTGTTGCTTTCCGTATAGACAAGCACGTATTTGCCGTCTGCCGCTTCGACGAAGTCCGAATACTCGATATGGTTCTTGTCGTAGTCTCCGACGTAGCTGCTTGCAAGAGCAGCCGTCTCGCCGCCGCGTTTGTTGTCGTCGCCGACAAGGTACTGATCAAGCAGCGGCAACAATGCGTCGTTGATAGTGTTGCCAAGGTTCAGACCGCCAAGTTTAATCTTGGGAAGTCCCCAACCCGACAAATCAACGTAAACGCTTTGTCCGTCAAGGTACACGCCGAGTTTAAGTTCTCTTACGGGCTCTTCGCTGGTCGACTTGAAAATTTCAACCGAAAGTTTCATATTGTTGAAGTCCGCAAGGTCGATGTGCGCGCTTATCGCAGTGGCGTAAACGGCGTCGATCTTGTCGTCTTTTACGAGGACTTGCAACAATCTGTCGGGGAAGAGTTTCTTCTTCAATATGGTTTCAAGGATATCGACGACAGGACTGATATCGAAGCCATCCGTCTTATTGGTCGCTTCGTAATACCATTCCGATTCAAAGTTGATATCCAGTTTCAGTTGTTTAATGTTCTTGAAGTTCGCGCGGTCCGCCTTCTTGATGAAGGTGTATTCGGTCATATCGAATCCGTCGGGAGCAGTCATGTTGATGCCGCCGATTCTGAGTCCGATATAGAAGTCGCGTTCTCCTTCCGAAACGTAGTTGTCGTCGCCGAGGATCATTTCGATGCCGACTTCCAGGTTTCTGAGGTCGATATAGATTTCGCCCTTCACAAGGGACTGTTGTTCCGTAATATCCGTGCCGACCAAAGTATTCAGAAGTGCGCCGATGAAGTTTTCTCTCAGGACAACCGAGATCTTGCCGCCGCCCAGACGTACTTCACCAAGGAGCGCGTTCAGAACGCCGAAGATCTTTTCGGGGATAAGTCCCGTATTCTCGTTTGCGCTTGCGTATGCCGCGCTGGACGTCGCCGTTCCGAGGATTGCGTTCAGGTCAAGTCTTGCGACGTGTTTGCCCTTTCCGCGGTATCCGCTGTTGTCGATAAAGACCGACAAAATGCCGTCCGCCTCACCGATTGCGGTGATGACGATCTTGCTGCCGTCTTTACGCAGGTCTTCCGAGAACAACATCGTATCGGAATTGATCGTAATGCGGATTTCCGTGCCTTCAAGGTTCAGACCTGTGCCTGCGAGAAGTCCGCCAAGCAGTTTCTTCACGTCGATTGCCGCCGCGATGTCGATGCTGAAATTGCCCTTTCCGTCAAGTTCGGATTCGGGGAAGAGCACCTGATACAATACCCTTGCGCTGTTTTCGTTAAGTCCGAGAAGTGCCGCAAAGTATTTTTCCCACGGGACGAAGTTGTCGCCGGTGTCTTGTGCGAACGAATCCGCGTCAAGCGACAGGTTCAGATAAATCTTTCCGCTCTTACCGAAGTCAAGGCTGTCGACAAGGACGTCCATGATTTCCGATGCGGAGAGAATACGATTAAGGTCGACGTCGGCAAATTGACGATAACTATTCGCGTTTGCGGGTCTGAACGAAATCGTGTTTTCGGCGTCGAGGAATTCAAGATAGCTGCCGTCGGTGTTGCCCGCGCCTTCTCTCTTTTCAAAGTCGAACCCAAAAATGTTCAATCCTACGTTGAGCGCAAGTTTGTGATCGTTGTAAACGTCAAGGATGCCGATATCCGCGCCGAAGATGAACGGATCTTTCGTTGCATGGACGCTTACGAGCAATGCGTCGAGAATGTCTTCAAGACCTGCTTTGTCCATAAGTCCGCCGATAAGACCGAGCATCGCTTTGCCCGTGATATTGACTTTTGCGTTGCTTTTTACGTCGTAACCCGCAACGTTGTCGGCGATACCGTAGTTTCTGAGATCAGCCCAGACCGCCGAAATGCTGTAAACAGGCACTTTGACAAACGAGGTCTTGCCCGCTACTGCACCTTCGACGTACTTCTTCTCGGTTTCGTCGTAGTGATAAAGTTTGGGTGCGTTGTGGCTTTCCTTTGTCGGGTCGTATACGTTATATTCGTACTTGCAGGTTTCCGAATTGTATTCTTCGATATACCACGCGCTGCCTCTTGCGACTTCCACGAATTTGTAAACCGCTTTGAAGGAGCCTTCTGCGTTCTGCGTGTACGTGCCGTCGGCGTTTTGTACGTATCTGTCGTCCGCCGCGACTGTTTCGCCCGCAGAAATCTTGACGTACTTTTCAATCACTCTCGTGTAAAGAGCGGTCGCGGTTACGTCCGCATCGCCTGCCGCCAATACGTAATCTTCCCCGACCTTTACGTACAAGTCGGTAAGTTTCGCATAAGTCGTCGCCTGTTCGTGCGTGTATTTCGCCTTGTGGCTGAACTTTTCTGCGTTTTCCGCGCTGAGCAGCGTGTAGCCCGTAACCTTGTTGGTGCGGTCGCGTACATACAAGTCTTGGCCGATTTCCGTCTTATAGTCGGCGGTAATAGCACCGGTGTAGTTTCTGTAAACCATTCTCGGCTCGTCTTTATCGTTCAACTGTGCGACGTGCACGAATTTTGCAGGCGCAGCGGAGTTAATGGCGTTTGCTTCGTAATATACGTAGGTGTACGGTTGTTGCTCGTCTTCAACCCACGCGTCGGACGAACCGAGCGCAACGGAAGTCGCCGAGCCTTCGCCCGTGAGAAGTCCGTTGATAAGGTCAAGCACGTTTACGCCCGTGATTTTGAGCATACCGAGGTTCTTGTTGTTACCCTCGTTTTGTTTCTGGAAGAAGTGCGATACGTCAACGTAAAGCGTGCCTTCCGAACTGACGTAGGTAAGAACCGCAAGCGGTACGATGCCCAACGTCTTGTCGACTCTCGTAAGGGAAATTCTGAGATCGACCGCGTTCAGCGCAAAGTTCTTGTCTTTCAGGCTGTATTTGATGCCGACCGCCGCTTCGATTGCGAAACGAATGTCGATATCTTCTTCGATGACGAGTTTGGTTTCAAGGTCGCCGACAACGCCGCTCAGAATGTTTGCAAGAGCGATGCCCGGTTGCTTGTCAATCTTGACCTGACCTTTCAGACCAAGCGCGACGCCGGTAACTTCGTCTGCTTCCGTAAAGGCTACGCCTGCGACTTCCGGCGAAGAAACAATGTCTTTCTTCGCGCCGATTTTGGGCATATTGACGGCAAGTTTCAGGTGCGTCGAATACGCGACGAGATCGAGTTCCACAAGACCGTTTCTGGTGCTTCGATAGAACATCGTCGTTTCGTCAACTGCGCCGAATTGTTTGACGTATTCTTTCTCACTGAACAGTTCGATATGATTTGTTACGGTGTTTTTGAAGAATACCATGCCGTAATATTGGCTTGTGCATCCTGCGTCGGTATAGAACTTGCCGTCCTTGCGGTAGATTTGTTCGTACGTGTTTTCGATACCGGCAAGGTTTATCGTAAGTCCGCTGAACGCGACATCGGTCGGCACTTCGGGCAATACTTTGTTGTAGTAGTCAATGTTTTTGTTCAAAACAATAGACAATACCGCGTCGATAAGATTTGCGAAGTAGTCGTTTTGGAACGCGACTTTCAAAGCCTTTCCGCCAACGCTGATACCTTCGACGATTTTTTGTACGATACCGATAATCTGACTTGTTTCGACAGATGCGGTTGCTTCGTCCGACGAAAGCGCGGTGCCCGAACCCGTTGCCGTCCTGATGATATCCATAAGGAATTCGCCGGTAACTTTGATGTTGGGCATTCCGAGTCCGTCAAGCATCAGGTATACGTTGCCGTCCGCGACGTAGATACCGATAAGTTCGTCGCCGTCGGATTGTGCGTAAATCGAGATTTGCGCTTTTATGAGCGGCAATGCCTGTTCGATCGCCGCGAAAATATCCGATGAATCGAAGCCTTGTTGCAGTTTGTTGAGAAGCGCCGCAAAGGCGATTTCAAGTTTGACCGACGCGCGGATACCCATATTGCCGTTTCCGATTGCGCCGACCGACGATACGTTGGTGAGAACCGTCTTGCCTTCGCTGTCGAGAATGGATCTGCCCATTGCCATACCGTTGGTGAACATTGCGCCAAGGTCAAGGTCAAGCGATAAGGTGAGTGCTTCCAGTTTCGGCTCGAACCCGACTATCTTCTTTTTGGGCTTGCCGTTTGCGTCGACGATTTCGTTACCGTTTTCGTCTTTCTCCGTTCCAAAGAGAATTTCGATGAATTCGACGTAATCGTTGATATCGATTGCTTTGACTCGTTCTTCAACGCCCGTGTTGCCGATCTTGATATTTTCGACCGCAACGTTTATGCCCAGAAGTTCTGCGGCTTCCGCGTTGAGTTTCAGCGAAATGTTGCTTTCGCGCTTAAACGTGCCGTTTTTGTTATCGATATAATATTTCTTTGTTTCATTATCGTATGCGTACTTCGTGCCGCTGAACGTCTCGCCCGCCGGAATTTCGACGAATTTCTCGCCGAAGTTGACTTCGACAAGTGCTTTCAGGTCAAGACCGCCCAGGAGTTTTTGCGTGTTTTCGTCAAGACCGAGCGCCGCGATTCCCAACAGTTTTTGGATGAACAGCGTGCCGACTTCAACCGCGATGCGGTTGCTGTCAAGGATAAGCGCAGCCGCCGGCGAACCGAATTCGTCGTTTCCTACAACCGTGAAGTTGACTTCGGACGCAAGCGCGGACGAAGATCCGCTGCCGCCAAGCAGTTTTTTAAGGATTTCGACGCCGTTCGAGCCGCCCAGCAAATCGCTGAGTCTGAGCCCCGAAATGCGGATATTGTCAAATCCGAGTCCGTCGAGTTTCAGCAGAACGTTGCCGTCTTTGTAGTAAACGCCGATAAGGGTTTTTTCGCCTATCTTTTCGTTGCCTTCAAAGATCTGACCGACGATTTCGATTGCGGCAACCGAGTGGTCGACGTTCGTAAGGTTGAGCGCCAACGCAACGCGAAGCGACAATCTGACTTCCGCGCCGCCTTCGGGCACCGTGAGTTTCAGCCAGTTTTCGCCAAGCGTCACACCCGTGAGCACGCCGAGTTTATCGACGAATTTACCAAGGTCGAATCCTGTCGTCGCATTGTTGTTTTTATCCATGAATTCCAAGCCGAGATTTACTTCAAGGCTCAGGTCGATTACCGTTTCTTGTGCGATTGTCGCGGTCTTAATATCTTCGGGCACGATGGACTGCGTTCCGTCAATCAATCCGATATCGATTTTGCCGATGTTAAGGTTGAACCCGACGTGGCCGATTTTAAGCCCGATGCCGATACCGAACGAGTTGAAGTCGAAGCCGAATTTCAGTTCTTCGAAAACTTCGGTGCCGTCAGTTTTTGTGACCTTCGTATATCTTGTGGTCAATGCTTCCGCGTATGCCGAATCATAGCCTTCGCAATCCGAAAGAATGCCGGCTTCCGAAAGTTTGACGTAAGACACGTCTGCTTCCGCCTTTGCAACGCGTTTATACAGCGTCTGACCGCTGAATTTATCTTCGCTGCCCTTTGCGATTTCGCCGTATTCGCCGTTTGCAAGCAATACGTACTTCTCGCCGTCGTAAACTTCGCCGTCCGCGAGCGCTGCAAAGTCATACGCTTTCTTTACGTAAACTTCGCCGTCCGCGTTTTCGGGGAAGACGGGAGACGCCGTAACGATGGTGACTTCCACGCCGACTGCGCCGAACGCTTTAAGGCTTATCGTGCCTTTGTCAAAGCCGAGCAAGGTTTCAAGCAGCGTTTCGACAAGGCTTGTCGTTGCCTGAACCGCGATACCCGTCGTGTACACGCCGTTGAGTTTGATGAATTCGCCAACCCACAGTTGCAGCATTGCCGCTTCGTAAGGCATGCGTTCGTTCGCACTTGCAGACCCGATTGCGCCGAAGAGTTCGGACACGGGCATCGAGAAGATACCGCGACTTGTATTGATATATTTAATATATAACGTACTGTTATACAGATAGATACCACCTTTGACGGTTCCTTTGGAATCAAGCGACTCGATTGCGAGTTCGACGTGTTTCAAAAGTTCCGCAATATCAATGTTTGCGGTATTGGACAACGCCTTTACAAGTTCCGCAACGTTTGCGCCGACCGTAACTTTTACGCGCGCTTCCGCCTCGAATTCGCCGATGCTGACAAGGAGTTTCGCAAGAGCGTTAAGGTCTCTCAGATCTTTGCCGGTGAACGCGGGGGTGAATTTGTAAATCACGTCTTCGATATAAATCGTATTATCAGTGGTTGACGCCTCGGACACACGATACAGTTTGCCGGTGTAGCCGTCGTTTTCAAGCACGGGATAATACACGCCTTCTTCCGCGACGAATTGATATTTGCCGTTCTCGTTGACGGTTGCGACTTTGTTTACGCTGTCAAAGTCGAATCTGACGCCCTTGAACGTTGCAAGTTCGTCTTTGTCGATTTCGTAGTAGTTGCCTTGTTTATAAAGGACAACGGCGCCATCATAAAGCAGATATTCTTTTTCTTCGTCGACTTTGTCTTTCGTTCTGTCATCGAGACGGAATTTTGTGCCCGTATAATCTCTGCCTGTAACAACGTACTTACCTGCCTTAAACGTGCCGGCGTCGTCCGTGACAAAGCCATTTCCGTTTTCTTTGTACTTCTTGTCGGCAGGATAGGTTTCGGTTTCTTCCGGAAGGATCGGGAAGTAAGTCTTTGCCGAATCACTGTCAACGAATTTGTACGTGCCGTTTGCGTTGTCAATCGTGAACGTGCCGTCCGTATTTTTCACGAATTTCGTGCCGACGAATTCTTTTTCCGCAAGGTAGTACGCGCCACGCTTGAACGTGCCGTTTACATCCTGTGCATAAGCCATTGCGCCGGTTTTGGAATACTTTTGACCTTCGTAGATTTCTTTTTCGAGAATCGGATAGTACTCAATCTTGCCGGTGCGGTTGGAGACGTCGATAATGTCTGCGACAAATTCAAGAATACTGCCGTTTGTGCCTTTCGTTCCGGAAAGAGTCAGTCCGAGTTCCATCGAGAGATAAATCTTTTCATCGCCGACGGTTTCGGACACTTCCGGGAATTTATTTTCGATAAGGACAAGGTCGTGATCGGCTTCCGTTCCTGCTGCACCAAGTGCTTTTCTGAACTTGCCGTTTTCATTAACGTTTCCGTTCTTGTCGTATCTCGTGCCGGTGTAAACTTCCGAGGCGGGAATTTCGACAAGAGCCGCGCCTTCCTTGAAGTAGCCTTTGACTTCCTGATTGTCAAGAGCTTTCGCGCCCGCTTTCTTCACAAAGTACGGGATAACTTCAATCGCTTCGCCCTGCAAAACAAGGGTTGCGTCAAGTCCCAGACCGATGCTGAAATCGGGGGTTTTGGTCGTGTTCGGGTTGTCGAACACAAGGTCGATGCTTATGCCGTTGTCTTTCGTCCAGCCGATGCCGCTGTGTTTGACTTTGACGAAAAGTTTATCTTCCGCGACAGGGTTGCCGTTCGCGTCGTAAACCGTCGTGCCCGTGACGAATCCTGACGCTTGCACGACGTTTCTCGTCGCTTTGTCGGCGGAATCGTACACAGCAAGATAGCTCTTGTGGGTGTACTTCACAAATCTGGCTGCCGCTGTCTGTTCTGCGGTAAGCGCGACGTATTCGCCCGCGCCCAAAAGATAATACAACGTCTGAACTTCGCCGCCGGTGTAAACGACGTACTTCGTCGCGTCAACGGCGTCCGCTTTATAAAGTTTTCTGTAAACTTTTGCTTCCGCGTCGAAGAAGTATTGTTCGCTGCCCTGTTGCGACTCGAACGCCGCATTGTAACGGACGAAACGTTCTTCGACTTTTTCAGTGTAAAGGACGTCGTCGACCGAAGTTTTTTTGTCCGAAAGTTTTGCATAAGGGCTGCTGAGCGTGAACATTGCTTTCACGTCGTCGCTGAACCCGAACGTGTCGCCGAGAAGTTTTGCGACAACGTTTTCAAGCAATACGTTCATCAGGTTGGGAGCAAGAGCAAGGTCAAGTCCCGTATTGCTGATGCTTGCGCTTGAAAGCAGATTTTGCAAAATCTTGTTGACAAGCACGTAATCGGTTTTCTTGTTATCTTTTTCGCCGTCGCCTTCGCCCGTCGCAAGCGCGCTTGAACCGCTGCCCGACGTCTTTTTGATCTGGTCGATAATGTTTTTAAGCGACGCTTTGAAGTTGTCGCCGCCGACCGCAGAAAGCGAAACGTAAACGAAGCCGTCCTTCAAGCTCACGAAAACGGGGTTGCCGTTAAGGTTAATCTTGATCAACGCTTCAACCATATTAAGGAGTTCGAGCGGATCGTATTTTGCCTTGCCCTCGCCGGCAGTGTATTCCGCACCGAGTTTGCCCATTATGAGTTCGTAAAGAGCCTGACCTGCGGGCACGAGATACTCCGCCATTTTTTCGGATTTGACGTTAAGTACGACGTCGATACCGATTGAACCGTGCGTGTTTTTGATAATCGCGTCAGCCGTCAACGCTTTCAGTATGCTGCCGACGGTTGCCATTGTAGCGTCTTTTTCGAAAGCCGCTGCCGACGCGACGTTGCTAAGGATTGCGTCAAGACTGTGCTTGCCGTCTGAGATATCGTAATTCAATTCAACACCGAATTGTACGCCGAGCGCGCTCTTCGTTGCGTCTTCTGTCTTTGTCCAGGCGTTGTCCTTAATGGTCGTGCCGAAGATATCTTGTTTTTGGGTGCTGAGATTTACCTTATTGACAAGAATACCAAGGTCAAGATACGAGCACGTCGCAACGACCGAAAGCAAAGGTTTGTTTTCGTCTTTCAGGTTCACCGCGACTTCTGCGGAGAGTCCCAGACCGTTGATGATTTCGATAATGTCGTCGCCGACCTTGTCGCCGACAAGCGCTTCAAGCAGTCCTTTCACGGTTTCTTCCGCGATCTTCACCTGAATGCTCTTTGACGCAAGTTCCAGAAGGATTTCCGCTTCGTTTGTCGTGGCTCCGTCGTCGGAAGCAAGCGCAGCGCCTGTGCCTTCGACTTTTCCGCCAAGGTATTCCACAACGCCGCTGATCGTCTTGCCGAGCAGACTTCCGAGCAGGTCAAAGTTTTCAACCTTGCTTCTTACGGGTGCGCTTTGGCTCAGGAATTGCGTTTCGACGTACAGGCAAGGAATTTCTTTCCCCGTTGCGTCTTTTTCGGTTGTGAAGTACAAGCCGAGTATGGTCTTTTCTTTGCCGGTGGCTGCGTTTCTCACCTGCAACATAAGGTCGGATTTACCGAAATCTTTCAGGTTAAGGTTCCCCGCGAGCCTTACGCGAAGGTCAAGATCAAGTTCGCTCTGAATATCGAGATTGAGCGGGAATTCAAGGTCGGTACCCGTTGCCTGCAAAATGCCGGAAACAAGTTTGCCGATGGGGAATTCGCCCTGTTTCAGACCAAGGTCAACGCCGATTTCGACGTCAAGCGCCATGGTTTCGATTTCGGAAAGTCCTTTGTATTCGGCTTTATTAAGGTTTTTGAGTACGTTGTCGTTTGCCGCAAGACCGATCTTCAATCCGCCAAGAGCAATGCCGAGTACCAAGGGGTCGATACCGACGCTGAGTTTCAGAAGGTACGGTTTTTTATCCGTAACTTTCGTATTAAGTTCGATAAAGCTGTTCGTTTCGTTGAGTTTCAGGTCAACGCCGTCGATGTCCGCAACGAGTTTCAGAATCGCGCCCAGCATGTTCTTGCTGAGAGAAATCGTCATGCCCGACGCTTCGTCGTTTCTGTAAATGCTGATTTCTTTGACGATGTTGTTGACGATTGAAAGTATGCCTTCAACGCCGAGATCCGCCGATGCAAGTGCGCCCGTGGACGCGCCGCCCACCATACCCAAAACTTTATCTACGCCGATTTTGAGTTTGGTGTCTTTGATGGTCTTTTCGCCGTTGATGTTGATGTAAATCGTGCCTTCCGTGACGTAAAGTCCGACAACCGTCTTCTTTGCATCCCACGGATAGCCGTCGGTGAGTTCAACCGCAAGGTCGCTCTTCTCCAAAAGCGCCTTGACGATTTGCATCGTGTCTTTTGTATCGCCGCTTAAAAGCGCGCCAAGGTTCACGTTGCCGGCGATTCTGAGACCGATTACGTCTTTGAATTCGTCCTGAACGTTGAACTTAATGAGCAACGATTTCAGGAAGTTTGCAAGCGCGCTGGGATCTTTATCGCTGCCGCCGACAATGCCCGAAAGCAAGCCGCCGATCGCCCAGGTGTCGCCACCCGCCGCCGTCTTGATTGCGCCGATTTCGATGCCCGCTTCCACGTTGACGTGTACGGTAAGGTCCGCAATATTCGTTGCGTCCGCTTGGGGAAGGTTTTCGTTTTTCAGACCGTCGATGAACTGTTCAAAGGTTACTCCGTAGTTTTCCTTGAACGTTTTTTCGGAAAGCTGAATGTTGCCGAGTTTGATTGCGACGTTTGCGGCGGTGTTTGCAACCTGCTTATATTCGCCGTCTGCCGCTTCCTGATACGCGCCGTCGACAAGATTGTATCTCTTGCCGGTGTAGGTTTCGTCTGCCGCGATCTTTACGTAATGGACGCCGTGAGGATCGGACTGACCGTTTCTCATAATGAAGATACCGATGCCGATACCGCTGAATTTTGTGCCGCCTGCGACCACGGACACGTCGCCGTCTTCGATCTTGCCGATGACGATGGATGCGCCGAGTTCGGGCAGTTTAAGTTCCATTCTCTTCTTGGGTTCGCTCGTGGGATTGCCGTTTTCGTCAAAGACGTCTTTCATCGTGTAGCCTTGCGTGAAGACTTCGTAAAGAGCGACTTCCTGTTTGGAAGCGTCCACTTTGACGTAGGTGGTAAGACCGCTTGTCTTGTTGTACGCGGGGATAAATCCTTTCGTAAATTCCATCACGTCCTTATCCATATCGAACATGAGAGTGTCCGCACGTTTGAATTCGGATTGATAGTACTTAGGCGCGCTCGCGTATATATCCTTATTAGATGCGTCGATGAGCGTGAACTTTCTGCCGGAGTTTGCAAACTCTTTCAAAGTTCCGTCGGCGTTCTTTTCAAAGTATTTTTCGTCGATACCCGTAGCATTGTCTTTCAATACGTAGAAGAAGCTGCCTTCTTTCGCTTTTACGAAGAAGTCGTTGCCGACGTATGCGTTATTAAGCGTGAATTCGCCGTCGGCGTATACGTATTTATCGACGTTTCTCTGATACAGGTCTTTTTGTCCGACGGGATTTGCCAAAGGATATGCGTTTTGCAAAATCGTATAATCGGTGTTCGCGTCGTAAGCGTAGTATTTATAGCTCGTTGCGCCCGCATTGTATTCGATATAATCGTTCATATCGCCGACAAGCACGCCGACAAGAAGTTTCATAACGCCCGTCATTACCTGAATCTGCAAGCCTTTGTTGCCAAGGAGAATTACGGGATTGAGTTCGGACAAGTCGATGTCCGCAGACGCCGTGCCGTCGCCCTTGTTGATAAGCCCTTCAAGGAGCCCGATAAGGTCAAATTTCAACGCGACGGGCTGAATAATCGTGCCGTCGTCCGTTTTGAGATACAGCGTCGTGGTTTTCTGGTCATAGTAAAGACCAAGGAAGACTTTTTTGTTCGATTTTTTCCTGATTTCGATGAGAATACGGGAGTCGTTCTGGTCGGGCTTGCTGGAAATGTCGATATCCGCAACGATGTTGAAGGTCAAACCTCCCTTAATTTCGTCCTTGATGTCGATTGTCGTGCCAAGCGCGAAGTTTGCGACAAGTGCGCCCAGCAGATCTTCAAGAACGTAAGTTTCGTCGTCAAGCGCGACGTCGATTTCCGCGCCGAGCCCGAGATATACGTTGCCGCCGTTCAAGAGATCCTGATATTCGTCTTCCAGAATATTACGTTCGCCAAGTGCGGCAAGGTTGCGCTGACCGACCGTAAGCACGATGTGTCCGAGACCGAGTCCGAGACCGAGCGCCGCATTGTCGCCCTGCTGAATGCCTACGTTTGCTTTCAGCCAGAGTTTCGACAGGTTAAGTCCGTCGTATTCCAGAGAAATCGCGGTGCCGCTGTTTGAGAAATTAAGCCCTTTCACGATTTCCGTATCGACGCCCAGACCGTTAAGAAGCGCGGTGATAAGCGTATCCGCAATCGCAACTTCCAGTCTGTCGCGGTTTACGGAAATGCAGTTGATGTTTGCAAGAAGCAATCCTACGATATCGAACTTCGCCTTTTCTTCGGTTGCGGGAGCGTCGCCGCCTTCACCTTCGGTTGTATCCCCTTCGCCCGATGCGAGTGCGCTGCCGGTGCCCGAAACGTCTTTGCCGAAAAGTTTGAAGTTTCCGCCAAGGGCTTCCAAAATATTGATTTTATAATTTCTAAATTCGCCGTCGCTGCTGTTGAGATAAAGCATGCCGTCTTCAAGCAGCAATACGGCTGTTTTTGCGTTTTGTCCTTCGCCCGTCGTAATGTCGATGCGCGCGTCGACTGCGCCGAGGATCTTTGCAACGTCCGCGCCGTTCTTAATCGCGTTTACAAGCGCCATTACGTTGGCGTTGGCGTTGATTTTAAGGTTGAATTTCGCATTGACGCCGTCGGGAGACTGCACTTTCAACGCAAGATTGTACAAAAGCTTTCCGAGTGCGGAAAGGTCAAGTACGCTGTTTTCTCTGACGTTGAATTCAAGTTCGAGTTCCAACCCGATACTTACCCACAGGTCAAAGTCGAATTCGCCGTCTTTGTAGGTTAATTTACCGGCGTTGATATATTCGCCGCCTTGTTCGGCGCTCTTGAATTCCTTTCCTTTGAGATATCCGTCAAGCGAAGGATCGGGGTTGCCGTAGTTAAGGAACAAACCGACGTTCGCGCCGAGAATTTGTCCGCGTTCTTCGGTCGCCATATTGACGGCGACGTCGATTTTCCAGCCTTCTTCGCCCGCTTCGTAATCTTCACGGGTTTGGTAAATTTTAAGGTCAAGTTGGTCAATGGGAAGTTTCATTCCGAGTGTGCCCATAAGACCTGCGATTACGTCTTTCGTAAGGCTTGCGGAAATGCTTTCCACCGTGAGCGGAGTCGAGTCGCCTTTGACGATATTCAAGCAGCCGATAAGCGCCATAATGTCAAGACTTGCCGTTTCTTCGACAGCAGCCGAATCTTCGTCGCCCGCCGCAAGACCGTAGTGCGTCACGACAAGTTCGCCGTTATCCATTGCGGTTTGAACCGCTTCGATAAGCCCTGCGTTAATGACGTCGCCCGATGCCGCGCCCGAACCTTTGCCGCCGATAATTTCCATTATGCTGGGGATTTCGGGGATTTTCGCCGCGATAAGGTCTTTCAGAATCTGATTAAGATTGATATCGGGGATCATCGCTTTGCCGCCGCCGAGTCCGGACATATCGGCATAAAGCGCGTTGTCCGCGCCGATGTAGTAAAGACCGAGATAGGTCCTATCGTTGCCTTTCTTATCTTTTCCGTTCAGCTCGATGACTGCACGGGTTTTCTTGTTATCTTTAAGGTTGATTTCCGCACGCAATTTGAGGTGGAGGCTGATTTGGAGCGGTTCGAGAATCTGAATAGCATCGGATTTTTTATAAATTTCCGTGCCGGTAATGCCTTCAAGGGCTTTGGCAATCGCGCCGCCAACGGCGCCGTCGATGTTTTCGATGCTGTACTCTTGCTTTGCAATGTCAAGATTTATGTTAAGGTCGGCACTGAGCGTCGTGAAGCTGTAATTCTTCCTGTCCGCTTTGACAAGTTCGGGCATGGAATTTTTGACTTCGTTTGCGAAGTCCGCCGATTTGGAAAGCCCGCCTACGCCGAGTTCCATCGTCTTGTCGACGCCGCCTTTCGTGCTGACGACGTTCAATGCAAGTTTCTGGAAACGGTTGTTGCTGATATTCGCGACAAACGCCGTGTTAAGCGTCTTTTTGCCCGACAAAATATCGCCGACAAGGAAGTTGACGACGCCTTTGATAATGTCGGATTGTCCGCCCAGCAAGCCGTTGACGACGTTGCCGACTTGTTCAAGCAAGGTCTTATTCGTGAAAATCGCGTTGAGTTTCGTGGGCATCACGAGATCGACCGAACCGTCGGCGTTCGTTACGGAGTAACTGCCGCTTTCGGAAATAAGGGAAAGCATGATGTTGAACAGCGTGAGTTTATCGTCGCTTTTCGTGCCCAAAATGGTGGAAATAAGGTTTTTAACGCCTGCGTCGTTAATAAGGCTGCCAAGGTCGTAATCCGTCAACACTTCTTCGATTTTCAGTTGGTTGAGAATATCCTTGAAAAGCCCCACTACGTATGCGATATCCGAATCGGACACGTAGTAACGATGCACCGCTTTGCCCGTTGCATAGTCGTTGAAGTCGATATACATATCGCCGCCCTTTGCGTAAATGCCAAGGACAACCGTCGTAAGGTCGGCGCTTTCTTTCAGCACTTCAAAGGTCATGACGCTTTCGTTGACGGGATATTGCTTGTCATCGCGTCCGCCGAGAGTGTCGATGGAACCTTTGACTTTGACGGTGTATTTATCCGTCTTGCCTTCCTTTTCGACGTAAACGTACGGTGCGAACGAGAACGTTATGTACCTTGAGTTCGGCTCGACCGTCTTTGCATTGATGATCGAGGTCAGCAACAGTTGTCTGGCAGCGTTACCGGACAATGCCGTCTTTACCGTTTCGGTCTGCTGTTGCGAACCGGTGTCGGGCTTAACGAACTGATTGAGGTTGGAATCCCCGCTCGTCGTTTGCCCACAACCTACGAGAAGAATCAGCGCAAGGGCGAGCACCTCCGCAAGCACCAACGCTTTCTTGTAAATCGAGTTGCGTTTCATAATAGCCTCCTTATGCGCATACATATGCGTGCGTGAAACGTGACCTGCACAATTTCACATATATAGATAATTATATTCTACAAGAAAAAATGCCCGCCGTCAATACAATGTTGTTACTTTTTTCTACGAAAAATACCGAAAATCTTCCAAAAATTTCCCGACCACAATATGTTGTGTTTTCCGAGCGTTAAAAACCGCAAACGAAACCAAAATAATTTTCGACAGTTGTAAAAAACGCCAATTTTCGTCGCCAAACCCGAAAAAACCAAACTTTTCCGCCACGAATTTCAGCCATTTTTTCACAAGGTTACCCTTCCGGGAGATTGCCACGCGTCATAAACTGCTCTTTTGACCAAACAATCGTCGAAGCGACAATGCTTGATCATAAGTGAAGCGTGCACCGTGTCAATTCATCAGTCCTGTTGACACATTTTACGGCAAAAATAAGCCCGATCCGTGTCAACGGGACACTTTTCGGGCGTTTTTCAATTATTTGGCAATCAAACCCTTATTTGTAACCGAGCGCCTTTCTTACTTCCGTATCGTCGAAAAAGTAGTTTTCGTACAGGTCTTTTTTGTAAAGCGTCTTTATGTCGGTCTTTGCAGTCATTCCCGCCTTTTTGAGCGACGATTTTGCCAATTCTTCGGGAAATTCGTAAACCTTTACGTCGGGATACTTTTCGTTCAGCATCGCCTTGAACTTCGCGTTTTTGTCGCAAAGCGGGTATATCACGCCGTTTTTGCCGTTTAATATCACGCTTAAAACGCTCTCAGCCGCGCTTTCGTCGCCGATTTCGGGATATCCCCCGTCAAAAGTCAGATAAAAATTCCTGAATTTCAGCGCAGGTACGCCGCCGATTGTAAATATTTCTTTCGGAATCGGATACGCCAAAGGAATTTCCGCAACCGACACCGATATTTTGTCCGAAAAAGCAAGGATTGCGTTTTCGCAATCGGTCTGATTTTTCACAAACGGATGTTTTTCAAGATTTTGACCGGGATTGCGCCTGTTGAAGTAACAAATCGCGCTCGCAACGTAAACCGCGTGCTTCACGCCGCTTTCGACGGCTTTTTCGACAACGGTTTTCAGATTATCCTTGTTTTCGCCGAAATACGCGACGGCGTCGATTTTGTCGAAATTCAATTCTTCGACGACTTTTGAAAGCAACGGCGTTATTCCCGCTTTTTCGACGTTTTCCGAAAAGTTATCGGGCAGTTGATTTTCATAAACGAATAAGATATTTTCCATTTCAGCCTTTTTTGAATTTTTTGATTTTATCGGGTTTCAGGTTTTTTTCGGCGGAGTCTTCGCGCATTACGTCGTGATAATCGTTTGCGGATATGACGTATTCTTCGTACGGCAAAAACTCTTCCTTATAAAAGAAATTGTGATAATCGGATTTTTTCACGCTTTCAAAATACTTCCACGGGGCGGGCGTCATACATTCGCCGCACCAGTATCCGCCGCAAAGCACGCCGTACGGCGTCATTTTGAAGGTATGACCGTTTGCACATTCCCACAGCGTTTTGCGCTTGAAATCCACGCCGCGGATACTCACGTCAAAGCATTTTCCGCCGCGCGCCGCCGCATAAGTTTTCAGATCGTTTTCGGTAAGATACGGCGAGTTTTGCGGAATTTGTGCCTGAATATTTTTCGTGCGCTGAAAAAATTATCTCCGGCGAAAGTTTTATAAATGGAACAGAAAACCTTGAGGAAACTTTTGCCCTGACGTTTCTTCGTGTTGCTTCCCCTGAACCTGAATTAAATGAGAAGCACGTCGCGTCCGCATAATTTTCTGCATAATTCTGCGAGTTTATTTTGTCCAGTTCTTCCTGTTTTGCAGGAATTTTCTGCGAGGCTGAAATTTCCGTCTTTAACTGCGCGTTCCATTTTTCCTTGTTCAGGTTGAACGAAATTCCGGATTCCATTTCATTTGACGAATTCCATCTGTTCTTTTCGCCTTTTGATTTTATATTTACCGAAACAGGAATTTTCAGTTTTTTCAAGTCCAGGACTGCTTCCGAAGCTTTTTCAGTTGAAGAGTCTGCCCTGTTGAATACAAATTCATCAGAAGCGTCAAGGATTTTTAGCAAAGGTTCCGTTGTTTTTACAGAATGGCTTGCGGAAGCCAGCAGATTTTCCTCATTGGAAGAAAAATCCGCGTCTGCGTAAAATTTTATTGTCGCAAGTGTGATTTCTGCTGATGAAACGGAATGTATGAATCCGTTTTTGTTAAAATCGTTTTCTTCCGGAATTGAAGTTCCGCATTCAAGTTCAGTCTGAAAGCTTGCGTCCTGTACAAGCGGAAAATTTTTTGCGCTTACAAGAGTTCCGCTTCTTTTTGCCTGAAATTTTGAAATATTCTGAAAATTGAACGCCGCCGATGATTTTTCAAGAAAAAATTCGTCCATGCAGAATTCACCCTTGTCTTCCGCCGGCGTAAAAGCGATTTTGAGCCTGGAAGGCATTTTGTTCCGCCTTATGGAAATGGAAAAGTTTTCCCCAGGAATTTCAGTTCCGTCAATACTCACGGATTTATCAAGTAGATTTATTTCCAGCGAATGCCATTTTCCGTCTGTTCTGTTAAAATGTTCAAGGCTCTGCCCGTTGAATTTTAAATTAAGGGCTTCCGTTCCGTTTTCAGAAAGAATCGCCGCATCTTTGTCCATAATAAGGCTGAATTCTTTGAAATTTGCGTTTTTGTAGAAAAATTTTAAATATTTGTACGAAGAAATGTCGGTTTCGTTTAAAAATTTTCCAATTATTATGTTTTTTTTCTGCTCATCAACCGGCGGCTCGAAATTCCACGAGATTTTTTGTGAAAAATTGTCATCAGAATTAAAAGTTTTTTTCTCCGGAACAGAATTGTCTGTTATCTGTTCAGTTTTTATGTTTGCTTCGTCCGCCGCTGAAACAGAAAGACCTTCAGGAACTGTTTCGTACGGACCTGCATAGATAATTCCGTGGAAAAGCTCAGGGTTTTCAGAATTTGACTTTACTATAAGCCGGGCATCATGGTAAACAGCAAGGTAACTTTTGTCGTAGTCTGTAATCTTGACTTCCACCGTCTGCCAGCCGTTTGCAATGTTTTTATCCGCGTCTTGCGAGCCTGCGTAAATTTCTTTGTTGATATTAAGTTTCCACGTTGGAATTTTTTCAGTTTCTTCTGCATCTGGATTTTCGTCTGCGTGGACTCCAAGCTGAAGGTAGACGTCAACTGCTTTTGGAAGAGGCTGCGCAAGCTGCAGGGCAATTCTGAAAACCGAGGAATTTTTTAAAATATCTCCTGCCGGAAGTTTTATGTTGCAGGCGGCCCAGGCATCTGCAAGGCTGATTTTGGAACTGTCTGAGCCTGACGGAAAATTCCATTCAAGCGGAATTTTATATCCAGAGATGTGCGAGTC
>OIXL01000207.1_pt1 | contig 33319 bp, 24 predicted proteins | sample 1587761 | NCBI WGS metagenome assembly OIXL01 (sample SAMN03283246) | human gut metagenome | biome: human-associated habitat; material: feces | host: Homo sapiens | place: Peru | collected 2012 | reverse complement strand
ATTTTTACAAAGATTATAAAGGAATCCTTGTAACGGATAGTTTGCAGCAATACCATTTGGTTGACAAAAAGCTTGCAGACGTAACAAACGCAAACTGTTGGGCGCATGCAAGGCGTGATTTTGCGGATGCGGTTAAGGCTGCAGATAAAAAAGAACCATCGTCTGTAAGACAATCGGTTGCATACCAGGCTTTGCAGAAGATCGCCGAGTTTTATAATGCTGATACCGAGTTAAAAGGACTCTCATCAAAGGAACGTCTTCAAAAACGGCAGGAACTGATTAAGCCGATGGTTGAAGAATTTTTTGCGTGGGTAAAACAGCAGGCGAGTGACTGTACAGTACCTCCAAAATCCAAAACAGGTCATGGACTTAATTTTGTAATTAATCAGGAAAAATACCTAAGAGTATTTCTCGAAGATGGTGATGTTCCAATTGATAATTCCGCCTCAGAGAGAGCTATACGTACCTTTTGCCTTGGCAAGAAAAACTGGATGTTCCACAATACTGCAAAAGGAGCCTCTGCCAGCGCAATGGTATATAGTATTTCTGAAACCGCAAAGCTGAATAATCTGCGACCGTATTATTACTTTAAATATATCCTTACAGAGTTGCCTAAACTCTTTGATGAAAGAGGAAATATAGATTCTACAAAATTGGATTATCTCATGCCATGGTCAGATAGCCTTCTGGATGAATGCCGGAAACCACGCCGCTCATAATAGGCGGCGTTGATTTTAACGACCTGCGTATGATTTGACGTTTACGTAATATGTGCCGTAACTGAGGATGTGAATCTCGGTTGGGAAGGATGGTAGCATTATAGAAAAATTGAAAGAAATGCTAGTGTACTGACACATTGATATTTAGCATTACAGAGAACTTAGTATCTAAAAATTTTCATACCTAAACCTTAATTACCAGTTTAAGATGCTTTTATGGCTATTATTTTAGGCTGGTTTTGTAGGTAAGCGCAAAATAATTCGACGGATTGCAACACGTTAATTATCAACTCATAATAAGTATCTACTCTAATTATTATGAGGTAAAAGCTATGAGAGCACCAAGAGTACCAGTCGAAGAACAATACCGCCTGATCATGGAATGCCGCAAAAGGGGACTGTCTGATTATCAGTGGTGTTTAAACAATGACATTAATCCAGGTATCTTTTACAACTGGGTTAAGTGTCTCCGCAAGAATGGCTGCGGTAGTCCCGCGAAAAATCAGCTGTCAACTTATGAACAGTCTCTCAGGAAATTGTAAAAATCAAGATGATTACTCTTCCATATATAATTCTTTTAATTTTTCTAATATCTCGTCAAGTTCCTTTTTGCTTTTTTCATATTCCGTAACATACTTTTCAGTTTGTTCAATCGCATCTTCTTTATCCATCGGTGGTATTATACGCTCTATATCATTTTTGGTTAATTTTACTTTAGCCATTATTTTTTTCCTCCAATTTATCTATTACTGAAAAACTACTAATAAATCCTTTTTCTACTTTATAATTCATAAGTGCAAATTGAGTAAATGGAAGAATATAAGTCATTATAATATCCATTATTTCTGATTTCGTATTAGCAATCTTATCATTTTTAAAAGCGCATATTTGTAACAAACATATCATTTTATTTCCTGCACAAACAATAGGTATTCCTATATATTGACAATATTCTGGATGTTCTTCATCAATATAGACAAATTTTTCATTTACTTCTTCTTTAGTTGTTAAAATTTTTATATCTGTACTTTTATTTTTAAACAACTTAATCGCATAAAATGCTGAATTTTTTGTATAATACATTTTTTCTTCAAATTTACCAGGATATTTTGCATACTTTCCTTTATGAGCAATCATAGTAACATTTTTCTTAGAACCTGTCGCTGTAACATCATCTAAAACTATATTTACTGTAAAGTCATCATATGGCTTACATATCTCGCATAATAAATCATATACACTATTGCAAATTCCAGTACATACCTTTTTAAAATTCCAAATGTCCAAAATTCTCCGTCCAACTAATACATTTTTTGATACCTCATTAATACTATTTGAAGAATCTATAAATAATGTTGATAATGCTCTAGTCTCTTTCGAAAAGCACTCCTTTTCAAATTTTAATTTTATTATTTCTTCATCTTTTTTATTCAATTCATTATTAAGTAAATATAATTGATTATTTAAATCTTTCTCTTTTTTATCGTATTGATATGAAGTATAACAATAAAATATTGTTAATATAATGACAAATACTAATTTTAAAAAGAAATATTTATCATTATTATAGTCCCAAGTTCCTAGTGCAGAGAACAAGCCACCAATTATAATTGGAATAAAATATACAAAAACAACTCTAAAAAATTTGTTATTTAATAATTTTTTCATTTTGTAATCTCCTAGTAATACTAATAGGAAAATTATACCATAGTAACACTCAATATTCAATTTTCAATATACATTTATTTGGGGCAGTTCTTTATCGTAACGATCTGCCGGGCGATATTCTGATTTTTTGTAGACACTTTATAGTATGCACAGTTTAGTGACATGACTATGTGTAAATAAGATATCTGATTTTTTGAAACGTTTTAAAATTACAATTTATAGCCTTTTGAAAGGCGGTGGAATTTAGAAATTCATTTTAGGAAGCCGGAATTTTGCTAACTTGAAAAAGTAAATTCCAGTGCAGAAGTAAATTCCACACTCATTTAAAAGTTCTTGATTTTCTAAGAGTTTTATAAGCTCAAAACGCTTATTTCTGTTATAATAGGAGTAACTTCTTGGAAAAAACTGATTTGATGGTATGACAAACGGACCACTGGAAGGTAGTGTGCGAGACTAAATTCCACCGGTCATGTGAGGAAAATGTGAAAGTTTAATTTCCAGTCCGACAGCAGATTTCTAAGTGGTTGTTAATGGTTGAAGCGAATCAGCTTAGGCGTTAGATTGACCAAATCAGGGTCAATGCGCTTAAGCTGAAATGCGTTTAGGGTTTCTTTTCCGAGTGTCTCTAATGCGGCGTCATAAGGCGTGCTTCCATTAAGACTTTCCCTTGGAGTGGAGTTGATGTGATTCACGATTAGATTCACATCCCATTGTGTCAAAAATTCAAAACTAGTTCCTTTGGGAAGCACCATGCGAAGCATGGTGTGAGCCTGCTCAAGACCTGCTTTTTGTCCGCTACGCATGGGATCACAATAGTAGATGCTGGTACGCTGAATTTCATCCAGTCCTGTTTCAAGAGCGACAGGATCTCCGAATTCTGAACCTCTGTCTGTCAAGATATATTCAAAGACAGATAAGAACTCATAGGTGCCCATACGTTTTTCTAAACGGTCAAAAATAAGCCGGACAGCGCCTTTAGTACAACGATTCAGGAGAAAGGCAAGGAACAGCTTTTCCTTAGTGAAGAAAAAGGTCAGTAACGTCTTGTTGGATTCTCTGGATGAGTGTACCGTATCCATTTCTACAAAAGAGGATAACTGCAGCTCACTAAAATCACTGAATAACCTTTTCTCGAAGACGGTTCTGTTTGTAATCTGTGTTTTATGGCACTTTCGTGGCTTGAAGCCGGGCTTACGTTTTAAATCAATGTTTCTGGCTGTAAACAGACCTTGATCCAGATAGGTGTACAAGGAACGGACTGACATATCCAGTTCTGGATGATTGGTAATGATTTGATATGGAGATTGTCCCTGCTCGATTAAAGGAGAAACAATGCCATCCTTTTTGCGTAATTCATGTTTTGTCATGTTTATACCGGCTCTGGAACCGGAAAGCTTTTCACGGTATTTTCTATCAGCAAAACGTGCATCGTATCTGTATTTCTGGGCGATGGTGCAATGATTTATCTTTTTTGTGCAGCCATTACAGACATAGGGCGCCTTATCCAGTCTTTTGCACTGTTCCTTCACAAAATCCTTGCAAGTTTGATTACAGGTGGGGCAGGAAGTGCATTTTACATCGCAGAGAATGATTTTTCCGCAGACATTGGTTTTCCGGCAATGGAAGCGATGAATACAAAAGTTATGGGCATTATAGAAAGTACCTTTGTGATACCAGTCGGATAGACGGTGAGCCCTTACTTCTTTGGAAATGGTTGTTGGATTCTTGCAAAGAAAGCGGGCAATGTTCTTAAAGGTTTCTCCCTTGTTCAGTTCGTTTTCGATATAGATACGGTCTTCAAGGGAAAGGTGCTTCTGGTTTCCTGGAATATATTTACTCATGGATATCCTTCTTTCTACTGCTGTCAGAAAGAAAGATAACCTTACCATTTTTATATGAAAGAGTAAACCTTTACTGTGCGGGAGTAAATTCCACCACCAAATGTGGTGGTGGAATTTAAAATTTCATTTTTGGAAGCCGGAATTTTCTGCTCTTTTATGAGACTTTTCCTTAAATAAGTGGTAAAATGACAGTGTACCTGATTATGTGAATAAGCAAAGGAGAAGATACATTGTCAATTATCAGATGGCTACATATTTCAGATTTGCATTTAAATACAAATGAGACAGAATCTATTAGGATGCGCAGAAAACTTCCTCAATATATATTGAACAATAACATCGAGTATGATTATGTATTTTGTACAGGGGATATCAGAGATTCGAGTGCAGAGCATTGGAGAGAACCATTTCCGAGTGCAGATTTTTTGAAAAATCTTTGTGAGATTCGTAATATTTCTTTGGATAATTTATTTATTGTTCCGGGAAATCATGATGTCAATCGAACTGCATCAGATCGTGAGAATGTTGTAGAGAATATGTTATGGCATGATAATAAAAGCTGGAGTAGGAATTACAAAACCGAGCTTGGAAATATTGGTGATTCTACACTGCAGGCTTTGCATGATGGTGAGAAAGAGTTTAGGAGCTTCCTCGGGAAAATATATGATAGAGATAAATTACAATTATATGATGATTATTTAAAACCACATTTTGTTGTTGAGACAGAGCATTTCAATATTTTGCATATAGACAGTACTTTGGCATATTCCGAGAAACAGAATAGAGATTTGATAATTGGTTCAAGGCAGCTTCAACTGGCATTGGATGATTTAAATGATAGCAAACCAACAATTGTTTTATCTCATTATGCAATCACATCCTTGGATCCTGAAGAACGCAGAATGGTTTCTAATATGCTGGATGACTATCATATATATTTATGGCTGGCAGGGCACGAGCATTATCATGATCTTAAACCATGTGGATATATTCATTCTATTCAGTGTGGGGAACTTAAAATTGAAGATAGATGTAAGTCTACATTTCTGGTAGGAGAATATGACACAGAAACAGGGCAGGTAGATATTCGTGCTTATAATTGGTTTTCACCGGAGGGATGGGCAGAATACCCGATTTTGTGGCGAAATAGCAAGACATATACTTTACGGCTCTCTACAAAATGCAATGATGGCAGATCATTTGAATGTGTAAAAGCAGAGAAAAATAATGAATCTTATAAAGCAAAAATGCCAGCAAAAATCATTTCTGGGTTGTTTGCAAACATTGAATCTGATAATGAAATTTACTCTAATGATAATCCCTTGGTTGAGCTTGTTAATACAGGAAAGAATTTTGTTTTATTGGGCGATGGCGGAATGGGAAAAAGTACTATGATGCTTGATGCCTGTTTTCGTCTTTCGAAGTCGGGAAAGACTGTCTTATTTTTATCGCTGGAACAGCTTGAGGCATTCGGACAGTCGATAAGAGCTTGTATAAAAGATTATAATCTTAATGAACTTATTCTTTTTCTTGATGGCATGAATGAGGTTTTGGCTGAACAAAAATTTTCCAAAGAAATAAATATGCTTGCAATGGAAAAACGGGTACAGATTATTGTTTCATCAAGAGGAAGTTTTCTATACAAATATGGTGTGGAAGGTTTCGAGGATGCGGTATTATTGTTATTACGTGATGAACAGTTGAAAAAGGTGTTTACTGAGAGTCAATGGAACGAGATAGAAAAAAATTATACATTAAAACAGCTCTTAAGAAATCCGATGATGGCTTCTATGTACCAAAAGACTTATCCTGTAATGGAAAAGTACAGAGATATTTCTTTTTTGAAATGGAATTATGCAGTAGATAATGCATCGGATTCACTGGAAAATTATTATACCTCACAGATTGCTATTTTATTGAACAGAAAAGATGTGCGTGGCGAGAAAATAATGATGGCATACGTGGCAATACAACAGATCTTATCAGTAATTGCTTTCTCTTGTGAGAATGTTAATGCTTTTCGCATGGACACGCAATCGTTTCATGATTTAACTGATTCTATTATAAATGTTGTAGCTTTTGATTCTGTAATGAATGATATCAGAACAAAATACCGACTTAGACAAAAACCTATAATTGATTGTTTTGAGGTAGAGGATTATTTATTGAATGAATCAAATCTGTTGAAGCAGTCTGGAAATTATGTGTATTTTCCCCATCAGATTTATCGTGATTTTTTGTCGGCTAAGTACATTGTGAAATATACTGCTGCGGATAATGTAGATGGTATATGGAATTCAAGAATGTTTCCGCAGGCTATTATCAGACATATATCGGAACTGGATGGTCAAATGTGGAGTAATACAGCTAAGCTTGTTTCAGATGACGCAAAGGGAAAAGCTAATGATATAAAATATAACCAGATTTTTAATTTGATTTCTTCGTATCAATGTGAAGATGCGGATTATACTTGCCTGGATTTGACAAATGTGAGATTACCTAAACTTCCTAATGGAGATATCAGTCTTAGAAATTCAGACATTTCAGATTATAGTATTGGATGTGAGAAAGATAGAATCCCATATTATAATATATTGATTTTCTCAGATGATAATGATTGGCTTGTAGGATTTCAGAACTCTATTATGACTATATGGAATGTTGAAACAGGAAATCGTGTGGGAGAATGGAGATTATCTGCTCAGCCATATAGCGTTTCATTTGAGAACAATTTCCTTTACTTGAAGATAAAATCAAGACAGCATGATGAGATTATCGCTTTCGAATTAAATGATAATGTGTGGATCGTGAATACAGAAAATAAACCGGATAAGTCAAGTATTAGGTTTAATAGAGTAGATAAGTCGGGTAAAGCTGTTTCAAGAGATAAGGAGTTAATGGCTGGTTCAGCTCCGGATGGATTAACAAGGATTTGTTATAAGGGTGGACAAATAAAGCATATATTATCGAGCAGACGTACTGTATTGCAATCAGCTTCGATTTCGTCTAATGGAAGTCATGCGGTAACACTTGACTACGAAATTGAAAATGACCAGAGAAAAATCCAAATGTGGGATATCACAAACAAGAAGAAAAAGATGGAAAGGTTTTGCCCAGGTAATACGCAAAATGTATATATGCTTGCAACAGGTGATTGGATTCTTGGAAAAACAGATGATAGATTCTGGTGCTGGAACTGGTATGATGAAGATAATTTTTATTATTTGGAAGCTGAACCGTTATCAAATTCCAATATGAAGTATTCATCTTATGAGAATAAAATACTATATTACGATGGAAATGTCTTAGTATTGTTTGATTTGGACTCTAAAGTAAAAAATGTATTGACCAGCAATTATTCTTATATTCCTGAAAATTTGAGTCAGGCAGCGTTTCTTCCTAATGGGAAGCTGGCGATGGTGGATGAGCATGAGCGGAAGGTGATATTTAATAGTATCAGAAATGATAGATTGATGAAGGTTAATAGCGAGAAATTATGTAAGATACGAGGTATATATGCGTTTGATAAAGAACCTTATATTGCTGTAGCTACTTCTAATGGTTTGGTAAGTATGTATCACACTGGAACGGGACAGAGAACACGTAAGCTTGAAACACATTCGAATCCGAGAATAATCGCGTGGAATGATCAGAAGATGGCGGTTGCGTGTGTAAGTTCTTATAGTAAAGTAATAGTATTTAGATATTTTTCCTGGGATAATGGCAGAAAAGGAAACTGGTATGAAGCTGAACCAAGGATTAGCATTGAGGGAGAAATACTTGATGTCTCGTTTAATTATGAGAATGAAGAATTAATTATTATTACTTCCTTAGGTCGTATATATTATTTGAGTGATTTATTCTGCGATTATCATGCACAGACACAAATTATTAATAGCTTTAATGTTGGTGCATATGATTTTTCTGGTGTTATATGTGATGAACATATTAAGGAGGAGCTTTTGATGAATGGTTGCAAGGGGAATTTAGCGTAAGTACAAAATAAGCTGATTGTATTCTTATTGGTTATGATTCCTTATTTTGTCCATTACTTGACATCTTGATTGTCCAGCTATAGACCATTATACTGTGCTTATCAAGAAAGTGCGAGATAAGTAGCATTATTTTCAGAACTGCTTATAACAAGCAAATTAGACCTGGTTTGATAGGAGCGTATTTGTTGATATCTGCTTGATATAATTAGGTATCGATTTTTACCATCAAATAAAAACGAAAGTCTTTTGCTATAAATGTTATTATCTAATTCTTCTATGATCAGTGAGACATGATATTTCTTTTTGAATGTCCAGGTATCCAGTAAACCGATACCGGTACCACCTTCATTTGTATGAGTAGAAGCTTCGGAAATACCAAATTTCATATATGTATCAATTTCGAAAGGAATTCCACTATCTGAAACAGAGATGGTTGGAGTTCCTTTTAGCATTTGAAGAGATAATTCAATAGAGCTAGCATGGGCACGTTTAGTTGCTATTATTGCATTTTCCAATAAATCTGAAAAAAGGTGAACAAGATCCAATTCATTTGCGGTGGAATATATTGAATTAAAAAATGTACCATCAAAATTGAATTTCAAATTAATGTTATCAGCGGCAGCTTCTTTTGTCATAAAAGAAATAATTGCATCAACACCGGAATATCCTGTTTGCGGAATAGAGGTTATATTTGGTACACATTGATTTAAAAGCTCCTGCCTATATGTCTTGATTGAGTTTATTTCATCAGACAAAGATAAGCCCTTTAAACGTAGGGTATTAATATCCGATTTTTCAGTCGTCATAAGATAAGTGCATACAGAGTCGGCCATAGCATTTACGATTCTATTATCTTTATGAACGATAGCACCCAGTCTCTTATTTTCTTCCTCAAGCTTAGCTATATAGGCTTTATCTTCTGACTTAGAAGTGCGTAAAGCCTGTATTTCGAGAAGGCGCAGCTTTTCCCTATAGTTTTTAGAAATTTGTGCTCTCCACCAGTATAGGATAATGATTAGACAAATTGGAATAATGGCAGCTCTGAACCTTCGGGTTGTGTATTGGTGATATGGAGATATCTGCTCGATAGTCATTGTTCCTAATGATATTAAGCAAATGACAGTGTTGCAGTTTACCATTCCGTTGAATATTAATGCAGATATACTTTGATACACTGGTTTTATCTTTAATATGCACATGAGTATTAATGGGTATAATGCACAAATTGTAATAGTAATTGCGGGTACATGTGTAAATGACATGTTCGAAAAAACGACAAATAACGAGCATAAAACTAGGGATACTACATTGAAAAACAGCAGATTAATAACGTATGAGGATAGTGATATACAAATCGTTGATAATGACCATTTCTTTTTGTTAAAGCATGTAAAAGCTGTAAAGCAAGCAACCGGCACAAAGTATGATATGTACGGAAAGCGAGCTTTGAAAAAGTACATAGTTAAAGAGAGAATAAGCGAAACGAATATATACTTTATGCAATTAAATATAAAATAGCTGGACGATTTATTTAATTTATCCATAAAATAGAAGCTTGTGAAAAATATGATCATGTTTTTAAAAATTGCTAATTGCATATATACTACTCTTTCCAATAAAAAATAACTGTACTAATAAAATAATAAAAAATGATTAAGTTTAGTAACCTCCTTATATAGAAGGGAGGCGTACTAATTATGCTTAAAACAATAGACAGAATATTAGAGCTATGGTCAATTATTGCAAAACTCTAATCTTAAAGCTCATTTCGGAATCTATTTGCATAATGGTAAATAAATTCAGTTAATGTGGGAACACCACGCTCATAATTGATTACTGCCGTGTAATTGCGGGCTAGATCCTCAGGATTACCATTTGACCAGGCTCTGTTTATAGCATTTTGCATTGCTCTTTCAACACTTGCAGGCGTTTTGCCGGCATGTTTACTGGCTATTGCTCGTGAAAGATTGGGTGTCGGTTCATTAGTCGCAATAATAATTGCTTCGGTTAAATATTCATAACCGATTGCCTTGGGGCTTATACCAATAGCATCCAGTTCACGATGAATACGGATGGTAAGCTTGCGATTCTGCTCGGCAGGAGAGAGTGTGGGATCGGTTGTGTCTGGTGTGGAATGTCTTTGGATGGCATTCCGCATCATACGCAGTAATTCTACAGGTTTTTGAGCTGAATAATCTCTTTCATATTTCGTTATTATAAAATCGGCTCCAAGCTGTCGTGCTGCTTCGAGAGTAACATTACTTGTATTTTGTGTGGTGATAAGAATGTAAGGCAGCTTTTCTAATCCCAAACCATGTAACTTTGATAAGAAAAATAGTCCATTTCCTCCACCTTCATGTAATTCTAAATCTAAAATAATCGCATCCGGAATACAATATTGAACCATATCAAGGGCTTTATTAGAGTCATCAGTTATTCCTAAAAGATGCATATCATCAAGCTGATCTATATAATTTCTAATTTCTTCACAGGCAAATTGATCATCTTCAATAAGTAAAACTGTTAATTCGCGTTGGTTTTCCATATATATTCAATCCTCCATATGTTTTTATTGTACATTAGGATATGACAAAATACAACATAAACCAACAAAATATAATAAAAAACACAAATGATATATAAGTTTTATAGATGGATACACGTGGTATAATGGTACTAAATGATTTGCGCAATAAACTATTATACAAATAATTGTCAATGGTAGATGAAAAATAATTATTAGTGAAGATATTAGGGGGATGTATTATATAAGGCATGGATACAGAACATTTAGAAATAAATTCAGAGTTTTTTAACGATATAGTAGTAGATATTAAGAAAAGAAATCTTTCAAGAGATAATATGCCAAAACTTATTGTGGGAACAGGACTTTCAGTGATTTACGGTGTGCCGGGGATGAAAGCACTAGCAGAACATTTGGCTAAGGAAATTGCTCTTTCCTCTGATGAGCATTTGAAAGAAGTATGGAAAAATCATAGTGATGTAATAAAACGTAATGGTTTAGAGGCTGGATTAGCAAATCTTGCACAGGATGAAAATGATTTAGTGGATGCAATTAAAGAGATAACAGCACACTTTATTCTGGATAGTGAGGAAAAACTACATAGGACAATTCGTGAAGAAAATACAGGATTTTGCAAGTTGCTGGATTATTTAAGAGGTACGGTTAGTGTTGATAAAAGGATAATTGATATTATGACTCCAAACTATGACCGTATTATAGAGATTATATGTGACAGGTTAGGTATAGGTGTTATCACTGGATTTAGTGGAAGTTTATATGGCAGATTCAACAGAAATTTGTTAAAACAACCAACAGAAATGTATAATTGTAGAAATTACGCATGGATTAGACTCTTTAAACCTCATGGTTCTATCAATTGGATTAGTGAAAATGGGCAAGAATACTTTACGAACGATTATGAGGTTCTAAAGGAGAAAGCAAAATATATTGATATAGTGACCCCTGGCAGTTCAAAGTATAAGGTAGGGATGACAAATAATACATTTCGGTGTATGAGAGAAGAATTCAATGAGTTGTTGGATGAAAGGACTAATTATTCACTTTTGATATATGGATATGGATTTAATGATGATCATTTTGATACTGCTATAGTTGATAGCTTTCAGAAGGATGTTCTTATTCTATCAAGAGATGTTAAAAAAGATATAATAAATAAAGCACTGGAAAAAAAGAATATAACTATATTTTACCACGAAGATGACAAGGAGTGTATGATTTATAAATCAAAAAAATATATAATAAACTTGCCTGTGTGGGATATTAATCAATTTGCGGATTTGTTTATAGGATAGAAGGAGTGATTTTATGGCAGGAAATATTAATGAATACCTAATAGATACAAATTGCATTGGTATAGTTGAGAATGTAGATACTAGAAAAGTTGTGGTACAAGTTGAGAATGAAAGTGTTTTAAATACATTAAAAATCAACGATATTGTTGTTTTAGGCGGTAGTAATTCTGATGAGAAACTTATTGGAATTTTGACTAAGGTTACAAAGAAGAAGATTGATTTTGATGAAACAGAGCAGGACGAGGGCATAGTTTATTCCAGTGATTATTGTATTATTAATTTAGTCGGAAGTTTTTACAATAAATATGGCGTTGTAAATGAAAATAAATTTAAAAGAGCTATTAATACATATCCTGAAATCAATAGCAAAGTATATCAGGCTAATGAAGCTACTATGAAAATGATAATGAATGCTATAAGTGGTAAGGCAACTGAGTATAAAAGCTTAGAAATTGGACATTTTGCAAGCAATAGGGATGTATCAGCTGTACTAGATGGTAATCGCTTTTTTCAAAGACATGCATGTATTGTAGGAAGTACGGGAAGTGGAAAATCCTATACAGTTGCAAGTATATTGGAAAAGACTAATGAGTTGCCATACGCTAATATGATTGTTTTTGATTTACATGGGGAATATAACGAGTTATCGTATGCAGATCAGATTAAAATTTGTGATGAACCCGAAGGTTTACACATTCCATTATGGTTTTTTAATTATGAAGAAATACACTCTTTGTTTGTAGAATCATCGGAAGGAACATCTACCAATCAGAGGGCAGCTGTAATCAATTATATTTTGCGTGCAAAAAAGGAATATATAAACAATAATATGAGCGAAGTATCAGAAGAAATTGTTACGGCTGATACACCGATTCCATTTTCAGCAGAAGAATTAATAGAATACTTGGAAAATCAGAATATTTTAGAGGTTGAAACAGGTGAAATTTATAAAACAGGAGAAAATAAGGGACAGGCCAAAACAAAGAAAGGTCAGTACTATGATAAGTTAACAAACCTAATCACTCGTCTAAGAACAAAGATGGATGACAAAAAGTATGGATTTGTATTTAATGAAAAAGATACAATAAATGCAGATTATCTGAATCAGTTTGCGAAAAGAATTATGGGAAATACTAAATACCGAATTAAGGTGATTGATTTATCAGAAGTTCCATCCGATATGTTAGCAATTATTATCGGCATTGTCACTCGTATCATATATGATATACAATTTTGGATCACTCCGTCAAAGGATGAGGTACGTCATCCTTTGGTGCTGGCATGTGATGAAGCACATATTTATATGTCTAATGACACGTCAAAAATGAAAGCAGTTGAGAAGAAATCTCTAGAGATTTTTGAGAAAATTGCAAAAGAAGGAAGAAAATATGGAATAGGTCTATTAATTATATCGCAGAGACCAGCTGAGTTAAATACAACTATTATGTCTCAGTGTAATAATATCGTAAGCTTAAAAATAACAAATGACAGAGACAAAACCGCTGTAGCGGCAATGCTGACAGATTCTTTAGTAGGAATTGTAGAAATGCTTCCTAATTTAGATGTTGGCGAATGTGTTGTTGTTGGTGATGCTATTATGTTACCATCAAAAATTATTTTAGATAAACCGAAAGAAAAACCTAAAAGTGCAACTATAGATTTTTGGGATCGATGGTATGATGGAGAACAGACTGTTTTTGACATAGATAAAGCAACACTGAATCTGATAAAGCAGTCGAGAGATTAAGAACGTTGATAAATATGTGATGGATAATCATGTATTATTTTACAAATTGTACAAAGGATAGCAAAAATTATCCACATTTTCTAATGGAGGAAAATAATTTGTTAGGACAAACATATAGAGAAGGACCTAATTTAAATGATAATGAATGGGATTTGGGTAATGACTTGGGGTTAAAATTTGAAAACCATATTTTCGATATTTTATCAAATGAAATGCGTAAATATTATGATTTGGGTGCTAAAATTTATCGTACCCCTAAAGTAAGAGATAATGGGAAAGATATTATTTTAGAATCTCCTGTAACATTAGAAAATATTTTAGGAACTAACTTTTATATAAAAGATTTGAATGTTTTAAGAATATATATTGAATGCAAGAGTTCAAATCATAGCAAAATATCATATAACAGTTTTGCTGGAAACTTATCTCGAATTAAAGAAGAAAATGTGGGATATTATGTTCTTGTTACTAATACTACAATTGTTCCATATTCATATTACCATTTTAAAGAAGAAGCTGAAAAATCAGGAATAGAATTTGTATTAATTGATCAATATCTTCTAAAAAAGTATTTTCTTCAAAATAATGCATTGATAGGAAATGAAAATGTTCCTGATAGTTTTGATAAGGTATACATTGAGTATCAGGCTAATTCATGTATTATTGAATCAAAAAATGCATATGAAATATATTTTTGGATAAGAAATTATTCGAATAGTCCACAAACAGTTTCTATGACTGTTAACACAGATAGAAACTGGAATCTTGATTTGGACAGTATAGAACATATGGTAGATTCAAATAGTTCATGTTGTTTGAAACTCATTGCTATAAAAAAATACTTTGATGGAATTGATGATCTGATTTTAAATGTAAAAAGTAACGCGTTGGATACTTCTATACAAGTAAAAGGAATTAAAATTTCATGTGATTTCAGACCTGAATTGACTGGTAAAAAAAACAAGGAAATTATTAAAACAATAAAGAATGGGATTATTAAAGAGGCAACCCATCATATATACTTTCTTATAGGGGAGGCAGGGGTTGGAAAAAGCAGAATTATTGATGAAGTATTATGCGAAATTGCAGGCAGGGAGATAAACTTTTGCAGGATATCTGTGGAAAAAGATAAGAATATATTGCTTCAACTACAAAAAAAATTGAAAAAAGATGGGTATTTGTCAGATAATGTTGCCTACCACTCGCTGAAAGATATTTTTATAAACATTGATACAACTTATCGCAAATATGTGATTATTTTGGATGATCTTCATAATGCCCCTGTTGAAATTTTAAATAATATCCGAAATTTGTTGGAAACAGATTGTCCGCCAGGATTGACTCTAATTCTTGTTGGTCGCGACGATTTTTCCGCTGGAGGTGTAGACTATTTTTCTTTTTTGGAGTTTTGCAAGGGAACTTACCCATTCAACGTTATTTCGGTAGAAGCATTAACTGATTCTGAAACGATTCAGCTGATAACGTCAATTGTGCGTGGGATTCCACAGCTCGCTTTAAATAAGATACATTCATTAAGCAATAATATCCCACTGTTTATTATCCAGGTTATTGAATATATGCTAGATTTAAAACTAGTATATCTATTAAATCGGACTACTGTTGGTATAGAAAATACTGAAAGTTTTTCTAGTCATTTATATATTCCCAAAAATATGGAAGAAATATATGATCAACGAGTTCAGCATCTGATTGAACAAAATTGTGGAAATGACATGCTTAGATTTCTTTATACGGCTTCATACCTTGGGATGAATTTTTCAGGCTATTTTGTTAATGCTTTTTTCGAAGGCAGGGAGGATTTATATAAAAACTTATTAGAACGAAGGTATATTATGCTTTCATCGGTTGGATATTCTTTTATACATGAAAGTTTGTACCTATATATAAATAATAGATTGAGAAATAATAAAGAAGCCAAGAAGGAAGTGGCAAACTATTTACTTAATGTGCCATATGTATTTGACGAAATGGATGTATTAAAAAAGGGACAACTTTATTTTTGGATAAATGATAAAAAAAATGCCCGTTCATATTTTTCTGTTGCAATATCAGACATAAATAATATAATCAATTATTCATCCATTAACATTAACCAAAATTATTACACTTACTTAGAAGATATATACAATGTCTGTACAAAATATGAGCAAAAAAAGAATACTGTTGCCTGTAAAATATATATTGCACTTCATTATCACACACCATACGAAGCTGTTGCAATATGCCAATGGGCACAATATAAACTGAAATCAAATAAAAATTTCCAGAAAGATCCTCGATTTAGATTTTACCTTAAAGAGCAAATGGCACATAGTTACATTAATGCTGGACAATTAAAAAAGAGTGAACTTATATTATTAGATTTACTTTCTGAAACAATCTTAAATATTAATAATTGTGATAAAAAAGCTGTTTTTGATATGTATGATAAACTATCAAATATATACATTAAATATAATTCATTCGATATTGCACGGAATTATTGTGAATTATCGTTAGCGTTAGCGAATGAATTAAAAGATCCAAATTTACAAGCACTTAGTTACATAACCACGGCTAAATTATATTTTTATAATAACAAATCAGCATATGAAAATTTTCTTGATAAGGCAGATAAGCTTTTATCAAAAGAAAAGTCATATCGTATAAAATGTCATAATGATGTCAGTTTGTTGATTATGAGATTGTTTGAATTACCTAAAAACGACGAACAACATTTGCAAAATTTGATGATTGAAACAGAAAAATTATTAAATATCTGTATAAAAAATAATTTTGCAAATTCTGTGATTCGTTTATATATGTTATCAGCAGTGTTACATTATTTTCTTGAAAGAAAAAATGAAAAATATATTGCCACAAAAAAATATATTGAAAAAGGAATTGATGCTAGCATAAAATTTGGTATAAGTACATATATTTGGCAATTTTATTCCTTGCAAGCAATTATTATGATTCGTCAAAAAGAAGATATTTCTAAGCAAAAAAGCGTATTCGATACAGTATTCAATATGCTGAGAAAGCAAAATTTGAATTATCTCGGAAATTGTGATGTCACATATGGCAATATGTTAGCATTAACAAATGTTATGTTTTTTTATAAACAAAATCAATCGGAAGAAAATTTTTATAGGTTAATAAGTCAAATATCATTAGCAGATAGTGTAGATTCATGTGATTTTAATTGTAGTAAATATTTATGCCAATATGAGTGTCATACAAATCTGGAAACATATCAAAAAGAATGGCACAACTTATCTTCCTTGAAAGATAAACAGACCATTCTTTTTGGAAAATCATTGGAAGAATATACACTCCAAGATAGTTCCGGTTATTATATTATAATAAGCTAATTTTTGGAAATCCAATAATTTCCTATAACAAGAATATCCATATCATTGTTGATGAACGTTTGGATAGCATCAGTCGGTCGTTCTACTATAGGCTGTCCTGCCACATTGAATGATGTATTAATAAGAACAGGAACGCTAGACAACCTAGCAAATTCATTGAGTAGCAAATGTACAAAAGGTTCTGTTTCTTTTGAAACAGACTGCACTCTTGCTGTATTATCAACGTGCGTAATAGAGGGCAATTTATCACGATACTCTTTTTTTACAGTAGGCGCTAACAGCATATATGGAGAGGACTGCTTTAAATCAAATATTTCATATTCCATTTCTTTTGTAACTACAGGTGCAAAAGGTCGAAAATTTTCTCGATGCTTAATTCGGTTATTAATTATGTCTTTCATATTAGGATTAGTTGGATTGGCTAAAATGCTCCTGTGACATAATGCCCTAGGTCCGACTTCTGTGCGACCTCGATGGAATGCTATAATTTTATTATCAAAAATTGCCTGCGCCATCATCCGTGCAAGCACATTATCTTCAAAAAAAATGTAATTCAAGTTCCAAGTCTTTAGCTCATCTTCAATTTCTGAATTTGAATAAGAAAAACCAAGATATGGAAGCTTAATTTGCGGATTAGGCATTTGAGGAAAATGTTTTTTATATGCATAAAAAGCATTCCCAATTGCCTGTCCGTCATCACCGGATGCCGGGAAAATAAATACTTCCTTTAAATTACAATTTTCCAATATTTTCTGGTTCAATAGGCAGTTTAAAAATAGCCCGCCACCTAGGCAAAGATATTCAGCATGATACTTTTTTGCCAGATTTTTGATAAGTGTGATGACTGCTTTTTCTGTATATTCTTGCACTGTTTGCGCTATATCTGCAGCGTTTTCTTGTATATAATTATGATAATTTTTATTAGACAATTGCTGTAATACAAATATATCTTCTAAATAATCTGCATACTTAAGAGAATATTCTAGATCTTTATAATTTAAATCTGAAAAATCTATAAGGCTTTCTCCGTATGAGGCTAAGCCCATTGTTTTACCAGCTTGCCCCCAACCAAAGCCTAATAAATATGTAAATTGCTCATATTTTCTAGCAATACTTATTTCTTGTGATCGCACAGCAGATGGCATATATGGTAGTAAATAATTACTTTCATTTCCCATTCTTCGAATAGTAGGAGCCTGAAGACGTTTTTTTACAAGAGAAATGTTTGTTTCATTTGCGACATATAAGCTTTCTGCTTCTGTATAATTGTTATAGTAATCACCTCCACCATCAGCAATAAAAATAAGTGAATTAGGGAAACCAGAGGAAAAAAATACAGCATAAGCATGAGAGTCATGATGAGATACAAAATATACAGGAATTTTGCATTTATAATGTATATAAAGTTCGGATTTGATGGTGTTTAGAATATTTTCTGCCTCCATTGCATCTCCAGATAACCCCACACAATTTACATCCTGTATTGTTATATGTTGATATTTTAAAAGAGAATCTATTGCATCGAAAGGAAGTTCTATTGATCGCGAGTGTTTTATTCTATCTAGACGCTCTTGTGCGATGTTTCCTACAACATCACCATTTTTGATAAGAGCAACGGATCTGTCATGACCAACATGAATTCCTAGTACAAATTTTTCGTTCATAAAAATTACTCTCCTCTAGCTATGCTTTTATTTATTGTTCTTTCAACAGCAAAAATTAATACCAGATTACAATTTCTGTATGTTATTAGATAATTTTTGCTATCCTTTGTACAATTTGTAAAATAATACATGATTATCCATTAAAAAAAACAATCCATCAAAAACGATGGATTGTAAAGAAGTCTATATATGAAAATCCTTCCTAGGATGTTTTGATATTAGAATATCCCTCTGTTTAGCAGTGGTTACATGTGTGTATATCTCAGTGACATTGATGGAGCTATGTCCTAGCATTTCCTGAATATACCGGATATCGACATCGGCCTCTAATAAGCTGGTAGCGAATGTATGCCTGAACATGTGAGGGGTGATATGTAAATCTATATCGGCGAGAGAGCAATACTTATTTATCATCCTGCGAACAGCTTGGTCAGATAGAGGTTTGCCATTTTGGTTAGCAAAAAAATGATTGCAGCTTCTAATTTCAGTTTGGAATTCAGCCTTATATTCTTCAATTATTTTAGAAACAGAATCATTGCCAATATGAATACGTCGCTCTTTATCGCCTTTACCATATATGAGGATGCTCCCATCATGTAAATTTATATCTTCGTTTTTTAATGAGCAAAGCTCAGAAATTCTCATACCGGTAGCAAATAACAGTTCGGATACGGCTGCATCGCGCAATGCATTCCTTCTCTGATAATTGGTTTTAGCGTTGTCACGCTGTGTATAAATCATAGTAAGAAATTTTTCTACTGTATGTAGTGGGATAATTTTGGGCAATATGGTAGGTTCACGAAAGTGCACCTGTATTTTTGTAAAGGGATTTATTGCGAGTAGTTCTTTGTATTCCAGATAATGGAAGAATGCTTTTATTGAGGCTATTTTTCTTTTTACGGTTTTGGGTTTATATTGTTGGTGGAGCCTGGCAATATAATCCTCTAGATCGTTTGTTGTGATTTCAATTATTTTTTCAAGAGATGGTTCCTCAGAGAATTGTCGCAAGTCAATTCGATATGCTTTTAAAGTCTTTTCATCCAGACATTTTTGTGTCCTGCAGTATTCCAAATAGTTTTCAGTAAGTGTTTGTAAGTTTTCCATGATGTTCTCCTTTGTTTGGCATTTTTAAAATAAATTGATAAAATTATATCGCATACAAAAGTTCTTTTCTTTACAAAAAGTACCTTTATGATACCAGTCTGAAATCCGATGAGCACGGACTTTTTCAGATATAGTTGTTGGAGCTATACATAAAAATGCTGTAATGTCTTTAATGGGAGTCATTTTTGCCAGTTCATTTTCAATATGGGTCTGACCAATTAAAGTAAGATGTTTCTGGTTTCCTGATATATATTTACTTATAATGCTTCTCCTTCTACTGCTTTCAGAGGGAGTCATAAACATAACATGATTGTATGAAAGAGTAAATATTTACTGTGCGAGAGTAAATTCCATTACCCATTGGGGCATGCGGAATTTAGAAATTCATTTTAGGTATTGGAAAAAGTGGTAAAATATAAATTGTTTTTTAAATACAAATCCGCTATACTATAAGCATGGTATAGCGGTTTTTACTGCAATCTGAAGAGTTATTGTGAGGTAGGGATATGAAGCTTGATTCGATAACATTACAAAATTTTAAGGGAATAGACAATCTGGAAATAAAGCTTGATAATAAGACAACGGTTATTTTTGGTGTGAATGGCGTTGGCAAGTCAACAATCCTTCAGGCTATAGATTTATTATATGCTGATATCATTGCAAAGCTGATGGGAACGGTAAGAAGTAAGACAGCCAGATTCAATGAAGATTTTATTAGCTATGGAAAGTCTGCAGCCGGCATAAAGGCAGATTTCGATTTTGGGGATGGCGAAAGCATATATTATGAGCGTACAATTGACAGGGCTAAAGGTGAAAAAAGAAATACAAGTGCTCTTAAAAAACTTACAGATAAGTTTCAATCGTTATATATACAAATGGGTTATGATGATGGCAATGGCAATTGGATAGAGGAATCGGATAATAAGAGTATGCCCATTTTTGTTAATTATGGAGTAAATAGAATTGTGCTTGATGTGCCGGTCAGGGCACCTAAAGAGCAGTTTGTAAAATTGGATGCATTCGACAAAGCTATAGAAAGTACGATAGATTTTAGAAATTTATTTAAATGGTTCAGAAATCAGGAGGATATAGAGAATCAGATAAAGGTTAGAAATGATTCGGATTATGAAGATAAAAGTCTTGCAGCTGTTAAAAAAGCAATGTTAGCTATGCTTGATGGATTTGAGGATATTCGGATAGAGAGAAGACCTTTGGCAATGAAGGTCAATAAAAACGGCAAGTCTTTAAAGATAGATCAGTTATCGGATGGAGAAAAATGCACGATAGCTCTATTTGGAGATTTGGCAAGAAGAATGGCATTGGCAAATCCGGGTAAAGATGTGAATCCTTTGGAAGGCTCAGGTGTTGTGCTCATTGATGAATTGGATTTGCATATGCATACATCGTGGCAACGAAAGGTATTGAATGTTTTAAGAGACACATTCCCCAATATCCAGTTTATTATTACTACACATTCTCCGCAGATTTTGGGTGAGATGGATGATTCTGTCAATTTATTGTATCTGTATAATGAAGATAATGAGATTCTATTTAAGACCTATGAATCCTTTGTGGGATGGGATGCAAATGTTATTTTAGAGGAAGTAATGAATACGTCTTCAGTTAATCAGGACATCAAGAGAATGATTGATGAGATGTACAAGTGTATTGAAGATAAGAAGTATGATGAAGCAGAGAAAATAGTGGATATATTGGATAAGAAAACAAATGGTTATGCTGATGGTATTTCTAAGGCAAGGATACTAATATCAAGGGGTAAAAGACGTGAAACAAATTAATAAAAGAAGTGCGCCGCAATGGTTTGAACAATGGAAATCAGATTTTGTGGAAGTTAATAATAGGCAACCTCATTATAAAGTTGATTTCGCAGGCAATGATAGCGATGGAATTGAAAGAAGAAGAATGCTGCGCGAGGCTCTTATCAATGAGCAGGGCAAAATATGCTGCTATTGTATGAGAAGAATTTCCAACAATTCAGCTCATATTGAGCATTTCTTTCCGCAGGAGTCCTTTAGAGATATGGACTTAACATATGAAAACATGTTTGCATCATGCAATGGAGAGGTGACAATTATCTTAGATGATGAACATTGTGGGCACAGGAAGAATAATTGGTTTAGAGATGATATGCTCTCACCAACGGATGCTGAAGTAGAAAAGGTATTTAAATATTCAGCAAACGGCAAAATTAGTGCTGTTAGGAATCGTCCATCTTCTAATGTTGCTCAGGATATGATACATAATCTGGGACTTGACAGTTTTCATCTCGAAAGGGACCGTAAGCAGGCTATTCAGGCATCGGAGGTGTTTGATGATGAGGACTATACGGATGATGAGATTCGTAGTTTTATAGAATATTATTCAAATAAGAATAATGGTGAATATGAGCCTTATTGCAAAGCAATTGTTGATTGTTTGGAGGAGATGCTTTGATGGTTTTAAAGTGGTAGTGATAAAAACCAATATTGTGCTAATTTATGCAAATATTGTCGATTTCATTTTTAGATACGTCTGTTTAAAATATTATCGTATTATAAACAGACGTATTTTTTATCTATTTTAAGAAAGTACGAATGAATTTATGAGTGTTTCTTATTTGGAATTTACAAGGGCTGGAGATATGTATTATATAGATACCACTTTAAACATAAAGTCAATCTTTGAGAGACCTGATATCCAGATTTCAGATGGCGCTGATTGTGAGTTTTTTATATAGTCCAATGAAGTATGTGGCCAAGGCATATACAAAAGGCAATGTTGATGCAGAGATTTTACTGAATTCATTGTACTGGGGCGAATATCAGAAACAACAAATGGCATAGTTTTGCTTGTAAATTTCATATAGAAAGAGTACTATAGTTTTAGAAGACTATGCTATTTCAGCATTGGTAGTAAAAATATATCTGATTATAAGTTTACAGTAGGAAATCAAATTTTAAAACCGGTTAAGAAAGATGGTAAATATTATGTTGATTTAACAGGAATATTACTAGCCGATTATTCTAAATCATTTACTATAAATGTAAATGGAAAAGCGTTTGTTACATGTAGCGTAAATGATTATTGTAATAAAGTGCTAAATTCAAAAAATAGTAGTAATAAATTGTCCGATTTAGTGACTGCGATTTATGAATTAGGTACTGCATCAAAGTAATTAACTGGAAATTAAGGAATAAGGTTACATGGAATTTAATAAGACAAAACCAATTGCGTTAGGAATAGCATTCACTCTCGCCCTAACACCGATTCACGCAATCACATATGCAGACACCAATTCAGACAGTGCATCGATAAATGTTCAGACTGCACAGACAGAATATAAATCAGGATTTGTATTCACTAAGAGCAGCTACGCTTATAGAAAAGGCGCTGATTTGACAGTATGTGTATCAAAGAGCAATCTTTCTGTGGCTTGTGATTCATATAAGCTGTTTTATATATCGGACGGAAGTGAGCAAGCAATTGACCGGAACTCATATACAATCAGAGTTCTTGGGGATGCGGTATATTTTACTTTATCCACGAATTGGCTGAGCCAGTACAGCCCTCAGGATATTGATATTACTGCGATTGCTTACAATGGAACTGCTGAGGTATCTAAGACAAATGCTAAGCTTGTTTCTGAGGATGGCTTTGATATAGACTTTGCAGCCGGAACAGTGTGTGTCAATCAGACAGAAAATATCAGAACTAACGGACAAGGCGAACTGACACATGATGCGCGGTCGCAGGCTGGCGGGAAAAAATACATATATGTAGTTGACTCAGTAATTTCTCAGGATGAAAGCATCATAAAAATATCCAATGCCGGTAATGAGTGGAAATATACCGGAATGAAGCCTGGAAAGACAAAACTCACAGTACGCTATCACTACTATTATGGCAAGGAAAAATGTACCGGTGAGAAAACTGCTGAGTATGAAGTGGTTCCTGCCACATATACACTCGATGAAGAACGTGGCAGCTCTGGTATGCTTATAAACCGCGGCGCCTCATATACATGCAATCTTAGAACAAAGCAGACAACCTATGATAAGAGTGGCAAGGCTGTAAGTAAATATGTAGATAATGTTGCATACGAATGGTATATAAGTGAAAAAGAAGAAAATGTTGCGGTAAACATAGAACAAACTGCACAGAATAAGCTTAAAATAACACCGGCAAATGCCTCGGAATCAGGAGCTTTTTGTATAGGAATAAGGGCACTTGATGCTTCCGGTAATGTTTATTTTGAAGAAGAATCAATATGGTATCTGGTAACAGATGGACAGGCAGACGGAGATCATGGAGATTCATCAGAAGCTGCAAATCCGGGAAATACCTCATCCGGAAGTCAAAATACAAACACAGGAAGCGAAAAGGTAAGTGTATCGAAGAGTCAGAGTATATCCTTATTGGAGAATCATAATATCGGTCTAAATATCTACTGGAAAATGACCGGCTCTACGTATGACATAGGAGACTGCATGGTCAAGTACACCTATGAAGGTGACAGCGGAACACCACACTATGTGGCATTGAACCGGAGTCCGGTTGGTGATGGCGAATCATATTGCTCAAGAATTGATATAAGCGCAGTTGAGATGACCGAAAAAGTAAATTTACAGTTACTCTCTAATAGTGGAAAAGTGCTGGATACATTTTCAACATCAGTAGAGGATTATGCCAAGAGCTTATTGGCAAGCAATACAAAAGAATATGCAGCATATAAGCCGGTGGTAAAAGCGATGTTGAATTATGGCGCTGCATCACAGCAGTATTTTGGATTTATGACATATGCATTAGCCAACAGAAGCCTTACGAATGCCGATAAGACGATACAACAAATTCCACAGGCAACGTTGAAGCAGTATGCTGCCAATTCAAGTATCCGCCAATTTTCAATGAGTGGAATACACTATTACGGATCGAGCCTTGTGGTGGGAGATGATGTAAAGCTCAGACACTATTTTAAGCTTGATTCCGGCAGAGATATATCAAATTATTCGTTTGCAACGTATGTGGGCGGAGATATGATAGGCTATGCTACACCATGTCGTTCAAAAGATAAAGACATGTACTATATAGAAGTAACTTGTACAAACAGAAATTTCTTCTCTGGCATGAGAACGATAGTATCGAATGGAAATACAGAAACTATATTGGACTATCAGCCGATGAACTACATTGCAAAAGCATATGGCAGTTCAAAGCTAACCTCTGAATTGAAGACGTTGCTTGATGCAATGTATTGGTTTGAATATCAAAAAATTAAATGATATGAGAGTCAAAACCACCTCTCAATATTGATAAAACTGAAGCAATGATTTCATATATTGCTGAGACAGCTAGTAATCTGTTTAAAGTAAAGTTGATGAAAATGCTTTGGTACTCGGATGTATTATCGGATGAAGAAAAAGCTATATTATATTTTTTAATGAAGATGTCGTTAGTAAGTAAAAAGCAAATGTTATGAAAATTTGTAAATATCCTACTATAGAAAGTAAAAGGGAACGAGACAAAAAGAATTTACACAGAAAACAGCATTATCAAAGGATGAGTTGAATCGTATATATAAATATAGAAACAATAAGATTATACAATGGGGTTTCCTATTAGCGGTAGTCTTATTGCTGTTAGTAATAATGATATCTTATTTGACAAAAGAGTTTATGAATAGTCTTTCTATAGATATAATTTGGGATATATTATTTGTAGTATTATTTATATATATAGCCATACTTTGTATGAAAAATATCAGAAAATTGAGAAATATTAAAATTGATTCGCTTAGTGTACGAAGAGCTGTAATTACAGAAAAGCAGTCTGTGAAAAGCAAGGATTTAATTAATAGGTCAAGAAATAGATTTGTGGCTGCAAAAATTGATGATAATGTTATTTTATATGCTATGTGTTCTCAAAAAGAGTATGAAAGAACGATAGTTAACAAGTCTATTGGATTATTTTTTACTCTTGGAGATGATACTATAAGGGTTATTGTTCTGTAATGTGATTAATCTTAACTTTGAACTATAACTAAGAAAAGCAAGCAATATTCATGCACGGTGAAAGAGCTCTCTTGAAGTAGATTTTTATGCAAATTTACCACTTTACCACATTAAAATTTAATATTTTTTTTATAAAATATGCAAAATATGACAAAAAGTACTGGACAAAATGTCCTATACGAGGTAAAATGCATATATGTAATCAAACAGCACATTTGAAGGTTGTGCAGATAGTATTGGTTATATTTTGCGAATTGGGGGGATTTTTCATGAGAATATATCATGCTAAGGATTATGCAGATATGAGCAGAAAGGCTGCAAATATCGTATCGGCACAGGTGATTATGAAGCCTAATTGTGTATTGGGACTGGCTACAGGCTCTACACCTATCGGCTTGTATAAGCAGCTCGTTGAGTGGTTCAAGAAGGGGGATTTGGACTTCTCAGAGGTTATGACGGTGAATCTTGATGAGTACAAGGGACTAAGCCGTGAGAATGACCAGAGCTACTATTATTTTATGCATCAGAATTTGTTTGATCATGTGAATATTCCGGTTGAGAATACTCACCTGCCAAACGGCATGGAGCCGGATTCACAGAAGGAGTGCAAGCGCTATACAGAGCTGATTCAGTCTCTTGGCGGTGTTGATTTACAGCTTCTTGGTATCGGGCACAATGGTCATATCGGTTTTAATGAGCCGGGCGAGTCTTTTGACAAGCAGGTACACTGTGTGAATCTGACAGAGTCTACTATTGAGGCCAATAAGCGCTTCTTTGCATCGGCTGATGATGTTCCGAAGCAGGCTTATACAATGGGCATCAAGACCATCATGCAGGCTAAGAAGATTCTTATTGTTGCAAGTGGTGAGGATAAGGCTGAGATTGTGCACAAGGCTTTCTTTGGACCGATTACACCACAGGTGCCGGCTTCTGTATTGCAGCTGCATAATGATGTTACGCTTGTAGCGGATGAGGCTGCACTGAGTTGCTTGTAGATGTTTTTTAGTTGAGAAGGTACATGTATATGTTAATAAAAAATGCAAGGGTATTTACAGAGGATGGCAGCTTTATGCAAGGTGATGTTGTCGTTAAGGATGGCCGTTTTGACAGTGTTTTGGAGAGAACAGCTGACACGGATGCGGCTGCTGACAGCACACAGCAGGAGATTATAGATGCATCAGGTCTTATCATGATACCGGGTCTTGTGGATATTCATTTTCATGGATGCAAGGGAGCTGATATGTGTGACGGCACCACAGAGGCGCTTGATGTGATTACAGCATACGAGGCTTCTATCGGAGTGACGAGCGTGTGTCCGGCTACTATGACCATTCAAAGGGATGAGCTTTTGAGTGTCATGAAAAATGCCGGTGATTATAATTATCATGGTGGTGCACATCTTGTAGGTATCAATATGGAGGGACCTTTTATCAGTCCTTCTAAAAAGGGCGCACAGGCGGCAGAGAATATCATGCGATGTGATTATGATTATTTCTGTGAGCTTCAGGATGCGGCCCATGGCTTGATAAAGCTTGTAGATATTGCTCCGGAGGAGCCGGGGGCGATTGATTTTATAGACAGGGTAAGAGGAAGTGTTGTGGTTTCAATAGCACACACAGCGGCTGATTATGACACCGCAGTAGAGGCTATTGAGCATGGTGCAAGCCATGCCACACATTTGTATAATGCGATGCCACCGCTTCATCACAGAAATCCGGGAGTTATCGGGGCTGTGAGAGATTCAGAAAAGTGTCATGCAGAGCTCATTTGTGACGGAGTGCATATTCATCCGTCGGTTATCAGGGCAACATTTGCCATGTTTGGTGCGAAGCGCATGATTTTAATAAGTGACAGCATGAGAGCCACAGGGCTTGAGGATGGCGAGTATACACTCGGTGGACAGGCAGTGACGGTCAGAGGTTCGCTTGCCACACTCCATGATGGGACAATTGCAGGCTCGGCAACCAATCTGATGGATTGTATGCGTTTCACAGTAAGGCAGGCAGGTATTCTGCTTGAGGAGGCAATTATGTGTGCTACAGCCAATCCGGCTAAGGAGATTGGCATCTATGATGAAGCAGGCAGCATTTCTGCAGGAAAGAGAGCAGATTTTGTGCTTCTCAATGATGATTTGGATATTGTGAGTGTGTATATCGACGGAAAGGAGATATCATGTTAGGTTTTTTCAAGAATAAGTCAAAGGGAAAGGTGATCTGTTCTCCGTGCAACGGCAGAGTGGTTCCTATTACAGAGGTTCCGGATCCTACTTTTTCTGAGAAGATATTGGGAGACGGTGTGGCCGTGATTCCTTCTGAGGGCAGGTTTTATGCTCCGGCGGATGGTGAGGTGACAGCTGTATTTGATACGCTGCATGCTTTTACCATGACGACCACTCAGGGAGTCGAGCTGCTTTTGCACATTGGTCTGGATACAGTGATACTAAAGGGTGCTCCTTTTACATCGCATATTTCTGTTGGTGATCAGGTGAAGAAGGGCGACCTTTTGATGGAGGCTGACCTGGAGCAGATTAAGGCAGCAGATCTTAATGTCATTACTCCGGTCTTAATTGGCAACACTGCTGATTATAGTGAGATAAAGATGCTCAAAGAGGGGGATGTATCCGCCGGTGATGAGATTTTAAGTCTCGCGTAGATTTGAATATAATTATATAATAATAACGAACTTTATTGGAGTATCTCCAGTTTAGTATACATAATGTAAAGGAGGGGAAATTTATGAAATTTCTTCAAAAACTGGGTAAAGCTTTAATGCTTCCCGTAGCAGTACTTCCTATCTGTGGTATCCTCATGGGTATTGGATATTTTTTATGTCCTGCAACCATGCAGGGTGGTGACATCGAGGGTGTACGTAATTTAATAGGTCTGTTTTTAGTTAAAGCAGGGGGCGCTTTGATTGACAACATGGCCATCCTTTTTGTAATCGGCGTTGGTGTCGGTATGTCGGAAAAGAACGACGGTACCGGCGGTATTGCAGCTTTAGCTTCATGGCTGATGATGACAACACTCCTGTCTACAGGCTTTGTTACAACAATCATGCCATCTATCGCTGACAGCGCTACAAAGACACTTGCATTCGACAAGATTGCAAACCCATTTATCGGTATCTTAGCCGGTGTTATTGGTTCTTTGTGTTACAACAGATTTAAGGATACAAAGCTTCCTGACTGGCTGTCATTCTTCAGTGGCAAGCGTTGCGTAGCAATTATTGCAGGTGTTGTTTCGATCCTTGTATCTGTGGTATTACTGTTCGTATGGCCATTACTTTTCGGTGCTCTTGTAGCTATCGGTAAAGCAATCGTTGGTCTTGACGTAGTCGGCGCAGGTATCTATGCATTCCTGAACCGTTTGTTAATCCCTACAGGATTACACCACGCATTAAACAACGTATTCTGGTTCGATACTATCGGACTTGGAGACCTTTCTCATTTCTGGGCAGGCGAGACATCAAAGGATGTTTCATGGAGCCTCGGAATGTACATGTCAGGTTTCTTCCCATGTATGATGTTTGGTATTCCTGGTGCTGCACTTGCCATGGTTAAGTGTGCAAAGCCTGCTAAGAAAAAGGCTGCCATCGGTATCCTTGCTTCTGCAGCTATCTGTGCATTTATCTGTGGTGTTACAGAGCCTTTCGAGTTTGCATTTATGTTCCTTGCTCCTGTTCTCTATGTGATTTATGCTTTACTTTATGGTATTTTCACAATGATTACAGTAGCTCTTGGATTTAGAGCAGGCTTCTCATTCTCAGCCGGTGCGATGGATTTATTATTTTCATCTTCACTTCCGGCTGCAGCAAAGACATGGCTCATCATTCCTCTTGGAATCGCAGCTTTTATCGTATTCTACATTGTATTCTATTTCGCTATCAAGAAATGGGATCTTAAGACCCCTGGTAGAGAGGACGATGATGTTGAGGCAGAGAAGAAGGCAGTGCTTACTAACAATGACTACACAGCAGTTGCAAAGACTATTCTTGAGGGCTGCGGTGGCAAAGACAATATTGCAAGCATTGACAACTGCATCACAAGACTTAGACTTGAGGTTAAGGATATTACTCAGGTTGATGACAAGAAGATTAAATCTGCAGGTGTTGCAGGCGTTATGAAGCCTGGCAAGAATTCTGTTCAGGTTATTATCGGAACCAAGGTTCAGTTTGTTGCGGATGAGTTTTCTAAGCTTTGCGAGTAGATTTGTTCTGCAATATAGCAGTGTTGATTCACATTAGGTGATTCACATAATTTCATAATACATGATTAAAAGCCACACCGGGTGTTATGCCTGGGGTGGCTTTTTTAGTTGGTTCGGGCCGTAAGCCTCGCCAGGTTGTGGTGCACACGCACTCTCGTTTTCGCTATGCTGCGCTGTTAAGATACTGTACGGATTATGCCTTTGAGTTTTTCTAGGCTTGACAAAACCGTCGAAACGCGCCTTCCATGGCGCGGTTCTCCTTGACTTGCCTTCCTTGGCAAGTCATTTCTGCTCTTCATGGGCATAATCCTACAGTATCTAACCAGCTTCGCTATGCGCTCTCACGAGAGTCCGTGTTCACCCCGCCGGGCTGGGCTTACGTCCCTTACGCTGTGGTGGTAATCCACTCAGGAGAGTGTTACTGGTCACACTGTTAGGTGTGAACAGTAACTGTTCAAATAGTGGAAAATGTATAGCTTTACAGCAAGGGTTGAAAAACAAACAAATGTTTGCTATAATAAACGAAGAGAGGAAATGAAAGTATATTAGGTTTAGTAATTTAAGTATTCATTTAATTTATTGTAATTAGGGAAAATCCAATATCAATCGATTGATAGAAAGAGTGATTTTATATGAACATATGGCTAAAGTTAAGGAAAACAGCTGCAATTGCACTATGTGAGTTACTTGCAATTGCTACAATTTTTGCAGGCTGTGCCTCCGCTGATTTATCCGGCACTGAAGGTGCCGGGCATGCCGCAGGAGCTGTAGTGGCAGGTGAGGATTCTTCCGGTGCTTTAGGCAGCAAGGATAATGCGGATGATATACAGGGCGGAAGTGACCCGGCGGAAGCTGATTCAGGTGCTAACGGTACAGGACAGGCGGATGCAGGGAAGCCACAGGAGGATCTGGTAAATAACAATTCCTACGTTTCCCTCGATGCTATTCCGGCATATGATGGCAAGGCATATGTGGCTGTCAACAATAATGAGCCTTTTTTTACGGACAGCGATATGACTACCACTGCTTTTGAAAATTACAGTGATTTGGATTCACTTGGCAGATGCGGTGTGGCTTATGCCAATATCTGCAAGGATATCATGCCGACTGAGGAGCGTGGCAAGATAGGCATGATAAAGCCATCAGGCTGGCATACGGTGAAGTATGATGTGATAAAGGACAGGTATTTATATAATCGCTGTCATCTTATTGGTTATCAGCTTGCCGGCGAAAATGCCAATCCGAAGAATCTTATTACCGGTACGAGATACCTGAATGTGGAGGGCATGCTTCCGTTTGAGAATCTGGTAGCGGATTATGTAAACAATACAGGAAATCATGTGCTTTACAGAGTGACTCCGATGTTCTCGGGTAGCAATCTAGTTGCAAAAGGCGTTCTCATAGAGGCAAAGTCGGTTGAGGATAACGGTGGCGGCATACTTTTTAATGTCTATTGCTATAATGTGCAGCCCGGAGTCGGAATAAACTATGAGAATGGTGACAGCTGGCTGGATGGCACCACTCCGCAGAAGCAGAGCGCTCAGACGGATACACCGCAGAATGAAGGCTCGCAGAGCAGCGCTGGAAGCGGGGCAGGAGAATCCGGCTCTTCAGGCAGTACAACAGGAAGTGCATCATCAGGCTCAGACAGCTCAGCAGCAGAAAATAGCGCTGCAGATTCTTCAAACAGCGAGACAATGGTTCATATCACTGCAACCGGCAAGAAATATCACCGTGCGGGCTGTCGGACCTTGAAAAAGAGTGACACAGAGGTAACGCTTGATGAAGCAAAATCCATGGGCTTGTCACCGTGCGGAATTTGCAATCCACCACAGTAGATGTGCATTAGCATTTGCAAGCCATGGCACCGCCAGGGCACACGCATATGCATTTGATTGAGCGAATAGCGAAGCCGCTTAGATACTGTAGGATTATGCACATGAAGCACAGAAATGACTTGCCATGGAGGGCAAGTCAAGGAGAACCGCGCCATGGAAGGCGCGTTTCGACGGTTTCGTCAAGCATAGAAGCGTAAAAAGCATAATCCGTACAGTATCTTAGCGGCAAAGCGTAGCGAAAGCAAAGCATATGCGTGTGCCCTAACGGTGCCGTGGCTTGCAGCCCGTATAATTGCCATAAACCCTTGACGATTGCAAAACCGAAAAGTATAATAGAATAGCTAATGAATTCAATATTTTAATATAGATGGAGGAAACCAAATGGCACTGAGCAAAAAGCCGGTCAACGGCATGAAGGATATACTACCTGCAGAGATGGAAATCCGTGATTATGTGACAAGTGTGATCAAGGATACATACAGAAGCTTCGGATTTACACCGATAGAGACACCATGCATGGAGAATATAGCAAATCTCACAAGCAAGCAGGGCGGAGAAAATGAGAAGCTGATCTTCAAGGTAATGAAGAGAGGCGAGAAGCTGAATCTGGAGACAGCAAAGGAAGAGTCGGATGTAGTAGACTTTGGAATGCGCTATGACCTTACAGTGCCACTTTCAAGATATTATTCAAACAATGCCAACAACCTGCCATCGCCGTTTAAGGCACTTCAGATGGGCAGTGTGTGGAGAGCAGACAGACCTCAGAGAGGCCGCTACAGACAGTTTACACAGTGTGATATAGATATACTCGGAGAGCCAAGCAATCTGGCAGAGATAGAGCTGATTACAGCAACCACTACCACAATCGGCAGACTCGGCTTCGAGAACTTTGAGATAAGAATCAACGAGAGAAGAATCCTAAAGGCAATGGCTGCTTACAGTGGTTTCGCTGAGGAGGACTACGACAGCGTATTTATCACACTCGATAAGATGGACAAGATAGGAGTGGAAGGTGTTGCAAGTGAGCTTGCACAGGATGGCTACCCACAGGAAAATATTGACAAATATCTTGATTTGTTCAAGCTTTTGGAGCAGACAAGGGATGTCACTGAGGGTGTAAATATACTTTCAGAAAAGCTCGGTGAATATTTAGACGAAGAAGTGGTTACAAATATGACAGAGATAGCTACGGCTGTTAATGCCACAAAGGGAGCAAAGTTTGAGCTCGTATTTGACCCTACACTTGTTCGTGGAATGAGCTACTACACAGGAACTATTTTTGAGATATCAATGCCTGAGCTTGGCGCAGCCTGTGGCGG
>OIXL01000206.1_pt1 | contig 33374 bp, 31 predicted proteins | sample 1587761 | NCBI WGS metagenome assembly OIXL01 (sample SAMN03283246) | human gut metagenome | biome: human-associated habitat; material: feces | host: Homo sapiens | place: Peru | collected 2012 | reverse complement strand
AGCACGACAAGCTGTTTGTGCTTACCGATACCACGACCCAAGAGCTGTGTCTGCCAGTCATCAAGAACTTCTATAGCTTGAAACATATGCAGATAATCACTATTCCTGCCAGCGACAGCCATAAGGACATAGAAAGTCTGATGATGGTCTGGAAGGGACTGCAGGAAGGGGGTGCTTCACGCCATTCGTGCATGATAAACCTGGGAGGCGGTATGGTAACCGACCTGGGTGGTTTTGCTGCCAGCACCTTCAAGCGCGGCATCAACTTCATCAATATCCCTACTACCCTGCTTGCCATGGTAGATGCATCAGTAGGCGGAAAGACCGGTATCAATTTCGGTGGATTGAAGAACGAAGTGGGTGTATTCAACGATTCTAAGTACGTGATTCTCGACACTGAATTTCTGAAGACACTCGATGCCGAGAACATCTGTTCGGGCTATGCGGAGATGCTGAAGCATGGCTTGATTTCTACCGAGACAATGTGGGAGGAACTGGTCAACTTCGATCTTAACCAACCAGACTTGAAGCAGTTGCAGCGCATGGTGGGTGACAGCGTGAAGGTAAAGGAGCGCATCGTAGAGCTGGATCCTCATGAGAAGGGCATCCGCAAGGCTTTGAACCTGGGTCATACCTTCGGTCATGCCTTCGAGAGCTGGACTTTGAAGCGCAAGCCTATCCTGCATGGCTATGCTGTGGCATTCGGTCTTATCCCTGAGCTTTATCTCAGCGTGGCTAAGACAGGATTCCCTACAGACAAGATGCGACAGACCGTTACTTTCATCAAGGAAAACTATGGTACGCTGAATATCACCTGTGATGACTATGATGAGCTCATCGAGCTGATGCAGCACGACAAGAAAAATCAGAATGGCATCATCAACTTCACCATGCTTGGCGGTATAGGGGATATCCGTATCAACCAGACAGCAACTACAGAAGAAATCAAAGAAGCACTCGACTTCTTTAGAGAAGGATAATATAATATGGTGGGCTATCAACCCGCCATTATTGTATCCTTATGCCAAACAGCATCGCTTTGGCTTGCCGGTTTCGGTAAGCGGAAGATGCTCTACATATCGGAATTCCTTAGGAATCCAATATTTATATTTTTTATGATCAGAAGACTTTTCAGATTCATCAGATAAGAGGCGGCGGACAGTCGCCTCTACTCTTTTTATATCTTCATCCTCTGACAGGAGTACAGCAATTTCTCCAAACTTCCCGTCTTTCTTCTTGGCTAGCATGAAAGGTTTTTCCAAATGAGGTTTCAAGAGAGTCTCCACTTCTTCAATCTGAATCTTGATGCCACCACTACAGATGACATTGTCTTTTCTGCCCTTGATGCGGAAACGGAGTTTTTCCACCTTATTATATATATAGGGTTCTATCTCCACGATATCATTCGTTACCAAGGTTTCAGCACAAACCTGAGGGGCATCAATGACAAGACAGCCTTCTTCGGTCTGACTGATATGAACGCTATCGAAAGGCTGATACCATTCGCTTGCCTCATCACCATTGATTCGCCTCAAGGCAATATGAGACAAGGTTTCGGTCATGCCGTAAGTGCTCCAGATGGCAATATTGCCAGGAAGAGCCTGGAGTTCCTGCTCCAAGGATGCATCGATGGCTCCACCTCCGATAATCAAATGGTGGATATGAGTGAGTCGCTCCCGCTCCTCAGGAACCTGAAGGGTGTTATACACCTGCATCGGAACCATGGCAGCAAAAGTAATCTCTTCGTCCACATCCTTCAGCGGATGACCACTAGGAGAAACAGAAATAAGATGGAGATGGCGCTCGATACTGCGCACCACCACCATCTTACCTGCGATATAATCAAGCGACATACAGAGCAAAGCACTATCACCAGGCTTCAATCCCAGGAAATCACAAGTAATGCGGGCGGAGTTGAGCATTCGCTTCTTCTCCACCATCATCGGCTTGGGCTTTCCCGTGGAGCCACTGGTATGCACCAGCACCCGGTCGCTATCGTTATTCCATTCTGAAAGGAAATCTTCTAAAGTCATAATTTAAATTATACCCTGCTTAGCGGATTACAAATCCGCAATAGTTGCCCAATGATGCGGCGGATTGCAAATCCGCCGAAACAAATAGGGGTAAAATATTATATTATTTTACAATAAAGAGTTTATCACCACGAATTTCCAATGGCATTGGGATGTTATCAGTAAAGAGCAGACCGGTGCCCAAGCCCTGCGGCATCTCGACATTCGGACCATATACCTTGGCAGCATAATGGGCAATGGCATTCAGACCGATATTGCTCTCCAAAGCCGAGGTAATCCAACTGCCGATACCACGCTGGTCAGCCAACTGAATCCATTCGTTGCAACCATAGATTCCACCATGGAGCGAAGGTTTCAGGATGATATACTGAGGACGGATGGTATCGAGCAATGCCTCCTTCATACTTCGGACATTCACACCTATCAACTCCTCATCCAAGGCGATAGGAAGCGGTGTTTCGCGACAGAGCTGGGCCATTTTAGGCCACTGATGCTGCTTGATAGGCTGTTCGATGGAATGAATATCATACTTTGCCAAAGCCTCCAGCTGGCTCATCGCATTCTCCGGCAGGAATCCACCGTTGGCATCCACTCTCAGTTCTACCTGTTCACGGGTATAAACATCGCGGATGCGCTTGATGAGATCGAGTTCCTTGAAGAAATCGATGGCACCAATCTTCAGTTTCACACAATGGAAACCAGCCTGAAGCTTTTCCTCCAATCGTGCCAACATCTCTTCGTAAGTACCCATCCATACCAGTCCATTGATAGTGATACCCTCTTCTCCTCTTCCGAAAGGAGAGTCGTAGAGATCTACCAGGTTCTCCATTCCTGCTGGAACAGAGACCCCTTTCTGCTTCAACATTTCTGAAGAAGAAGATGCTCCTTCAGCAGGAACAATCTCTAACAACTTCTTCGCTGCATCGAAGAACGAAGCGAAGGCTGTTTCCAAGCCGAAAGTGATGCTAGGATAAGCACGAATCATATCGTATGGGATGCGTCCCATCTGTTCCACCATCTGGCACACCTGTCGAAGGGTAACTGCATATTCCGGTTTGGCATCGCAACTGAGATCAGGGAGCGTAGCACACTCTCCCACTCCCTCTACTCCAGGTATTTCATCCGATGTTAGGGTGAGATAATAACTGTGTCTTGTGGTATAGACGCCACGAGACGTACCTGCCGGCTGCTTGAAGTGGAGCGTGCGCTCCGAGATGTCTATCTTATACATTTACATTCTTTATATCTATATATCAATACAATTGAATTCTTCACTCTTCGTTCTTCACTCTTCACTAAAAAAGTGCTCTACACTTAACCTACTTCTTCTGTTTCAACTCATACAGGTCTTTACGGCGATCACGAAGATTTCGAACGGCACCGTAGGTATGAAGCTCGTTCAAGAGGTTCAAATCTACATCTGATACGAGAATCATCTCAGTATTAGGTGTTGCCTCCGAACGCTTGCCATCGTTAGGGAAGGCGAAGTCGCAAGGGGTGAATACAGCACTCTGGGCATACTGGATATCCATGTTGTGAACACGAGGCAAGTTGCCCACACTACCTGCAATGGCTACATAACATTCGTTCTCTATGGCACGAGCCTGGGCACAGACTCTTACTCGGGAATAAGCATTCTGCGTATCGGTCATGAATGGAACAAAGAGAATCTGCATACCATCCTCTGCCATCAGACGGGAAAGTTCAGGGAACTCCACATCATAGCAGATCACGATACCAATCTTACCACAATCGGTATCGAAAGTCTGGATATGGCTACCGCCACTCAATCCCCAGCACTTCTGCTCATCTGGAGTTACATGAATCTTCTCATATATATCCACGCTACCATCTCTACGGCAAAGGAAACCGACATTGTAGAGGGAATCGCCCTTGAGATAAGGCATACTACCGGTAATGATATTGATGTTGTAGCTGATGGCCAGTTCACGGAAACGGTCACGGATTTCTTCTGTATATTGAGCCATCTTGCGGATGCTCTGTGCCTCACCCAAATCATTGAAACGTGCCATCAACGGCGCATTGAAATATTCTGGGAAGAGGATGAAATCGCTCTTGTAATCGCTCACGGAATCCACGAAGAACTCCACCTGCTCAAAGAGGTCGTCCACCGAAGCGTATGGACGCATCTGCCACTGTACCAATCCGATTCTTACGGTTGGCTTGCGGTCTACGTAGGAATCCGTAGGTGGCTGATAGTAGATGTTATCCCACTGCAAGAGGGTTGCGCAATGTTCGCTCTCCTCATCACTAGGAAGATAGTTGCGGATCACACGGCGTACGTGGAAATCGTTGGAAAGCTGGAAGGTAAGAACCGGGTCGTAAATCTCACGGTTTCTTACATGCTCGATATACTCCTTAGGGCGCATCTTGTCAGCATACTTATGATAGTTTGGAATACGACCACCAAACATGATAGCCTTCAAGTTGAGCTTCTCGCAGAGTTCCTTGCGATACTCATACATACGACGAGCCAATCGCAAACCGCGATAATCAGGATGGATAAATACCTCAATACCATAAAGAATATTGCCGTTTGGCTGGTGGGTATTGAAGGTTTCATTACCTGTAACCTGAGCATAGGTATGGTCGCCTTTCACCATATTATAGTTGACAATGATGGAGAGCGCACAGCCCACAATCTTATCGTCAACGATAATAACCACCTGTCCCTCAGGGAAGATTGTAATGAGTTTCTTAATTTGTTCTTTTGTCCAGAATACATCTGAGTCTGCGTAAATACGCTTAAACGACTTGGCAAGCTGGTCATAATCCTCCATGCGGAGGTTGCGCATGCTCACCTTTTCGATTTTTCGAGTTGGTTCCATAACAACTGTATTTTTATTTTAAAATCTAAATCCGGCTGCAAAGTTACTGCAAATTATAGATACGGCAAAGAGTTTTCGCAAATAATTGATATTTACGAAAACTCTTTTTATATATTTTGCTGTAAGAAAGCCTTTTGGCTTAGAATTTAGCGCAAAAACTTGGCATCTTCCTGCGGTATTGCCTCGTCATGATCATCGAGATAGAGCAACTTCACCGGCTGATATTTCTCGCTAGCCACCGAGTATTCATCCTGACGATAATGGGTCTGAATGCCACCGATGCCCAACATGGTATGAAAAGCCGAAAGACTACTCTGTACCTGTTTTGACCGATTTTCTCCCAATGCCTTCAATATATCCGGATATTGATTACTGAATCCTTCAGAAGTCCAGATGATGAAAGGCACATGCAGTTCGTAATCCGAAGCCTTCGGGGCAGCATGAAGGAAGAGGTGGCGATCATCATCGAAAATATTCTCTCCATGATCGCTGGTATAGAGCATCGCTGATATAGGCTGACCATATACCCCATCCGTCTTAGTCTGTATCCCCTCCCATTTCTGCAGACGTTCAATGATACCATGCAGGATATAATCGGTATATCGGATAGTATTATCGTAAGCATTCAACAAATCACGCCGATTCTCCGGTTTTGCCTCACTCTTGCTATCGGGCTTGAAATAAGCGAAACTACGGGGATAACGCTCCTGATAATTGAAGTGAGAACCATAGGTATGAAGAACCACGAAGAGCTTGCGATAACGGTAATGGTAATGGGCAGACGAGGAAGCATCAGCCTTGGGCAATATCTCATCCAGTTTCTGCAACAAATCCTCATCATAATGATTACCTTGCAAAGCATCCTCTTTCTTCAGAAAATAATGTTCATCAGCCTGTTCTCCCAAAAAATCGATAAACGAATGATTTGGCAACTGGTTGCTGATAAACACAGTATGGAATCCGGCTTCCTTAAAGGCCGCCAGGATGCCTTTCTCATGAAAAAGGCGCTCAAAATCCTCTGCCGATGCAGCAGACAGAAGCATCGGAACACTCTTATGAGTAGTATTGCTCTGAGTTGTCACATTCGGGAAAGCTTTGATACCCTGCGTTTTGGAGAGCAGTGGATTGGTATCACGAGGATACCCATAAAGACTGAAGTTATGGGCACGAGCCGTCTCTCCTACCACCATTACATACACCTCAGGTGCATAGAGCGAGCGCTCACTTTTAGCCTCAAACTTAAAATTACGGCTTGCCTCCTTATAATTCTCTGAAGCAGCATTGCGCTCAAAAGCCAGATAAAGGTTGTAACAGATATTGACGGGATAAAGCTGATTGCGCATACGGTAATCATCCACCATCAGATAGCTTGCCAGCAGACAGAACAGTCCTATAGCCCCAATCTGCATTGCCCAATGGCGGACTCTCTGCTGGAAAGAAACCGACAACCGGCTATCTCTTCTGATATTGACACCCCCCAGGATAAGCAAGGGCAAATAAACCACGAAGACACCAACCACGGCAGGAGCCAGATTATCGAGCAGCTCCATCGCCTCACCGGGATTGGTAGTTACGAGATTCAAAAACATATCTACCGCTATCACTCCCGTTCCGAAAAGATAAAGCAATACCAGCTGGAACGCAGCGAAAAAGACAAAGATAAATGCCCACCATATCATCTTACCAGGACGCTTAGCCGCAGAAAAGAACAACATATACAGCGACAAAGGCAGCAACACATTGACACCACATGCCCACGGAGTCAAACACTCGGTATAACACAAGGCTATATTAGGCAACAGCAATGCCACCACAGCATAAGCATACAGGAATTGCCCCGATGACACCTTATTATATATATAGGATAAACGATTCATTCTTCTCTTGTATTAAAATGCCTCATTGATATTAAACAGGAATCCAGACTGTCCCGACTTACCAAATCCATAATCCAAACGTACATTGACATTCTTCTTAAACTCCCATCGGTAACCCACGCCAACATTAGGCAAAATCCGATTACTGCGCAATTCAGAGAATTTAGGAAAAACGGTTCCAGCTCCAGCCCAAACCACGATGCCATTCCGTTTCCAAACATGTTGGCGCAACTCCACCGTAGCCTCCAGGGAATGCTTGTCACGGTAACGACCCTCGTAATAACCACGCATAGAACTGGTTCCACCTAAATTGGCCATCATACCCCATGAAGGATTGCCGAAATTGAAATTTGCTCCAAAATCTTCGGCAAGAACCGTACCCTCTCCCAACTGCTGATAGCTGTCAAAGCGGAATTTTGTGGTACTGAAGGCATAATCATTACCCATAAACCGAGGGCGGAACATCTGCTTCAGATTGAGATAGATGCCCCGATGCGGATTGGTAAGATTATCACGATTATCATATACCAGCGATACACCGGCTCCCACATTCCATGTATGGTGATCCATTCCATTCAGTAACTCCGGACGCTCAATGTGCTTACCAATTACATAATCATAACTAGCCATCGGACCAACATAGAAATTGTCTGCCACCCGGAACAGGAAAGCAGCCTCAGCCTGTGCCTGCCATCGCTTCATGTCGCTCTTATTGTCATCGTTATCGCCCATCTCGTAACCTATTCCCCAAAAATCAGAAGGGAAAGAATAGAAATAAAGACGATAGTCTATGCGATAACGACCACGAGGTGCTATATGATTTCCACGAACACCCAACATATAGAAACCTACCGTGCTCACATCACCGAAAAGCGAAACATTGGAAGGAGGAAGTAGGGTATCATTGGGGTCTGAACGATAAAGACCTGCCGCTACCATTCCTAAGCCAAACTTCGTATCAGAAGCATAGTGAGGACCTCCGATGATACTGAAGTCAAACCGCTTATGCTCCTTGTTTTTGTTGGCATCATTAAAATAGTCAAGAAATCGTGTCATCCATGATTTTCTGGCATGCCGGGTTGTATCCGCCATCTGCTGTGAGGGGATTGTATCTTGCGAAAATGGCTCAGAGGCATAACAGCCCAATGCCATCATCATGACTAGTATTGTCAGGATATGCTTCATAAAGTCTATAATCTTTGATTCTACATGTGATTTTTACTCGTAAACCAATGCCACATTGTCTATCCACAATGTATTACCCGGTGTACCGATATAGGCTCCACCATGGGATGAAGAGAACTGCAGGATAAGATGTGTAGGCGTCTCATGAATGCCCGCCCATCCGGTTTCCCTTACCGGCACACTCTTTCCCTTGCTGTTGCGGGCATAGTCGGTAGAGCGAAGTCCCATCGTAGCAGCATCATAACCAGCCATGTGACGGATATCGCCATAATGAATGGTATAAGTAGCATCATTCACCCATCCGTTGGTACTTTTTCCATACTTTACTACCATCGTGCCCACTCGTTTGGCAGTGATGTTTCCCCGAGCATCTTCATGGCGCTTCTGCAAATAGAGTACGGCAATGGCATAGTCGCGACCTGCCACAGTGGATGCTCCACTGAATCCATTCTGCTTGATACGGTTAGCTGATTGAGGCATATATGTTTTATAGTCAAATTGTACTGCCTTAGGACGTGCAGTGAACGGAATACCCCAATTGATGGCTTTCGGACCATCTTTGGTACTCGTAATCGGTTCACGTACATCACCCAGGAAAAGGGAACCTGCTGCCAGAACCTTGATATTGATAAGTCCAAGCACCTTCACTTTCTCTATATGGGTTTGCAATTTAGCACAATATCCATTGCCACGCTTGTCACGATAAACCGAGTTATTGGTTTTGTAGATACCCGAAACATGTGCCAGAACATTGGATGATCCCCAGGGGGAACCACCCTTGTTGGTATAAGGAGTATTACCATTGAGGGTCATATTAGGTCCTACGGCATAGATGGTTTTCTGATTTCCACCAATGATAGCCGACTCCTTGATGTTTCTAATTACCCAGTGATCCATGTTTCCATATTTTAATGGAACTACCTTTTTCTGTCCTTGTACAGGAAGGCCAGATAAGGATGCCAAAGCTATTGCCAAGCTAAATACTATTTTTTTTTCCATACCCGTTTTTTTTTATTTCATTTCTGTTTTATTCCTATTCAATCTAAGAGAAATTCACAAGACTTCAATGATAGGATTTGCAAAGATAGAAAAATTTTCCGTACTTTTCAGTTTTCCGGAAAATAATGATTGAAAATTAAGAAATAATAATAGATTTAGTCGTTTTTTATCGTATAAAAACAAAAAATCCTGCATTTGACTGAGTGGCAAATGCAGGACTTTATGTATAATAATATGTATCAATTATCGATTGGAATACATGTTGTCGTAGTACTTCTGGTAATCACCAGAGGTTACGTTGTCCATCCATTCCTGGTTATCAAGATACCATTTTACAGTTTCCTCGATACCCTCCTCAAACTGGAGAGATGGCTCCCAACCCAATTCCTTCTGCAACTTTCTAGAGTCGATGGCATAACGCATATCATGACCCTTTCTGTCAGTTACGTAGGTAATGAGATCCATATTCTCTCATTTCCTTCGCCTCATTCTCACCGATTACAACCTCGGCGAACTTTGGCTTGCTGTTTAATTGTTTCTTGCCTTGTACCATAATTTGAATAATTTTAAATCACGGTGCAAAGGCACGAAACTTTATCAAGGCACAAAATACGGCATTCACCGATACATACAAGTTAGCTACCTCCAAACGACATATACATAATATTTTGAAGCTTCACCCATTGTGTCATTGAAACTCCTGTTTCCATTCTTTTTATTATCGCACTTAGGGTCATCAATGTAATCATCAATGATTTCAGCTTCGGCTATGTCAACAAGTTCTTTGTTACTGCTTGTATAAATTGCCTTAATGTTTGGATAAGTGTTACAATAATCAGGTTGGTTACGGCGTTCATCCAATGGTTGGCTCGTTTTTCCGATTTTGAAGGATTGTGCTTTCTTTTCTATCAAATGCAGCCTATATTTACTTATACGTAATATACTGTCAAAAGATATTCCCTCATCAGAACTGTCAATAACCCTATCTATCCAATCCCATGCCTTCTGTGGTAGGAATCCCGAATAGTTGGCAAGGTTTACCTCCATCAAGAAATAGGAAATGTCACCGAGAGTACTTTCCAACCCTCTTGATAAGGTGGAGGCATTCTTAGTGTTGGCCACTAAAAGGTAAGACGATTTTATATAATGGAACCAATTCTTTACAAGAGAATTAGAAGTAATCCCTTTATGAAAACTTTTAATGTCTTCAACAGAATCTCTGTCGAAAGACAAAACATAAATACTATTCTTCATTTTGCTCATCCCCTTCTTGATACGTTAACATGTTAGCATTAGGCGACGGTACGTTGATAACTTTCGATATATCCGTAGGCAGCAAACCGTCCTTGTCTCCAAGAATCTCAATAGCTTGCTTACGAATTTGGAAACTTTCTGAGCGCAAATAAACTGGATTCTTAAACATGAAAAACAGATATGCGCCTACAGCAAGCACCAATATAAGACAAAGAAATACGGCTATCAATACCAAGCACCATTCCTTAACCTCAAAATATGCCCCAAACAAGAATATGACAATAAGTAACAGGAAAACTCGCCACAGCTTATCAGGTACTCCTTTTACTTCTATAGTTCCGATAGAATTTTGAATTCTATTCAATAAGGGTATTAATGTACTCATTTGTTATATAAACTTTATATTTCCATAGCACTCCTTACAAGCCTCGATTTCTTTCGGCAGTACAAAGAGTTTCTTTACTCTTTCAAAACCAGCTTCGGCCAATCTATGATGTAACGCATCATCTGTTATTAACCTATCAATTGCTTGGGCATAAGCCTCAGAGTCGCCATTTGCAACCTCCAAGCAGGTTTTATTATTAATTGATACCCAGTTTACGCCACTTCCTTCTATTGTAAAGGTAACAGCTGGAAGCTTGCAATACATACCTTGAGCTAACGACAAACCGAATGCTTCATTCTTCGTTATGCTAGGAAAGGCTAACACCCTAGAGGCATAAAGATAACAACGCAAGTCTTCGTCAGATACCTTGCCTATAAACTTTACCCTATCAGATTGGCAAGAAGCCTTCAACTCTTCTGTCAAAGGTCCTTTGCCAGCAATCACAAACACGCAATCCGACTTAACGTACTTTTCTGCTTCTATCAGATATGGCAGTCCTTTGTATTGAATATGTCTACCTACAAAGAATATAATTGGCTTATTACCATACTGATTTTGAATTTCGACTATGCGAGCTGCATCACCATCCTTTTGAACAAACAAATCTTCCTCTATGGCGCTCTGAACTATATCCACCTTTTCCTTAAATGGTTGAAGAGGTTTGGAGCTATCCCTATAATTAGGACTTGTCACCATGATTCTATCCGCTCTTTTCAACAAAGCCGTTTCAAAAGGCTTGATAAAAGGATAGATATTCTTCTGTTTGATAATATCCATGTGCCAATGCACCACCAATTTCACATTCTTTGGTATCACCGAAAGCAAGACGACAGCAGGATAAGGATTTGCCCAATGGAAATGAATAATGTCAGGTTTAAAATCCATGATTGCGTTTTTAAGTATCGGGAAATAAGCTAACGAAAGTGCTTGACGAGCTATGTTTATCCATGTTCCAACACGATAAACTTTTACCCCATCAACTATCTCGGTGGTATTCTCTCGACCTTCGTTAAAGCAAACTACTGCCACATCATTATCTTTGGCAAAACTATCTGCCAAATACTTGCAAGTATTTTCTACCCCTCCAATATAGGGGTAGTAATACTTAGATACATGCATTATTCTCATATCAACGAATAATAGATTGAATAGTTTTCAATAAAGCGTTAGTTTCATTTTCTTCCACCTTGATGCTATTCTTCACTCCAGCATTCTCACCAGCTTCCACATCACGATGGCTATCACCAATCATATATGATTCTGACAAATCTATATTGAAGTCTTTGGCTGCCTGTAACAACAACCCAGGCTTCGGCTTGCGACAATCGCAATCTATTTTGTATTCAGGGCGTTCTCCTTCGAATCCCTTGTCCGGATGATGAGGGCAGATATAAATGCCATCAACATAAGCTCCTTCTTTACCCAAGAGGGTTGCCATTTTCTTGTGTATCTCGTTGAGTTCTTCCCATGTAACCTCTCCTCTTGCTATCACAGGCTGGTTTGTGACAACAATAGCCAAATATCCACTTTGGTTAATCAGCTTGATAGCCTCAGCTACTCCTTCTATCAATTCAAAGTCATCTATATTGCGAAGGAATCCCACATATTTATTGATGGTTCCATCACGATCTAGGAATATGGCTTTCTGCTTGTTGGTAAGATTCTTAGCCTGAACAACACCATTTTTATAATCAGCCTCCACTTGATGAAAACGTTCTGGAGTACCCATGTCCTTTACATATTCTGGACTATCATAACAGAACATCATGTTTGAACCACACAAAGGTTTTAGTATCTGTCGATCCAAGTCAACCTTTCCTTGCGGGAATCCAGACTCTTTGTTGATTTCAAGAGATTTCAAACTAATATCCAAAGCCTTGGGATCTATCACATGAAGTCCAGCATTCACACGATTGTCATACCACTGTGGACGTTCATCTTCCTTGGCAAGCCATTTCTCTACTTGACCGTTTTTATCAGCAATGATCAATCCGCTATCGTATGGATGCGAATTAGGGTGAGTAAACAGAGTAACAAGACCTCCATGATTCTTATGGAATGCAACCATACGATTGAAATCAACATCGAATGCTGCATCCGCATTCAAGAGAAGGAAAGGCTCATCACCTATTTTTTCCTTCAGTCTAAACAAAGCACCAGCATTGCCAAGAGGAGATTCTTCTACAAAATAATCTATCTTTGCCCCAAACCGACTGCCATCTCCAAAATAAGCAATAATCTTATCGGCTAGATAACCTACGGTCAAAATGATGTCTTTAAAGCCTTGCGCACAGAGAGATTTTATTTCTCGCTCAAGGATAGGCATACCTGCCACAGGAATCAGTGGCTTTGGTATATTAGGAAAAAGCTCAGCGATACGGGTTCCTCTACCGCCCGCCATAAGTACTACTTTCATGATTATATTTTTTATATTTGCCCAACAATATTGGACATAACTTCAATAACTTATCTATAAAATATTTAGAAGACCATAAAATACCAATAGTAAGAACTATTGATGCAAATAAAGCCAAAACAGAATTAGAGAGTAAAAAGGGAAACATCTTTTTTGCTATCAAACAGCATGGAGCTAGAAGAAACCAATGTAGGAAAATAATAAAAAGAGTATTTCGTGAAATCTTAAGTATTATAAGGCGAGAATTAAATCTATTAGCCAAACACATTGAAAGAGCAAAAATACAAAAGGTTCCAGAAACTCCTGCTGCATAGTTAAAAAAGACACTTTTACCAAAACTTGGTCCATTCATCTGTGCAGATCCATTAAAATATAGAACAACTCCTACTATGAGGGCAAGCACTAAAGCCATACTATAAAAACTTCCCTTCTTTCCAAAATCTCGATACGTATTCAAATAATGTCCCAACAAAAAATATGGAATAGCCATAACTGTTGAATCTAGGCAAAACAATAAATCAAAGTTACAAACCTTACGAAGCAACAAAAATGCTATTGAAAAACATCCTAATATAATAGATGTACATTTATTTATCGGCACTAACAAAAATAGCAAACGGAGTTGTATGATAGAAACAATAAACCAACATGGTAAACAAACAGGAATAGAATATGCCGTTTCATACCCATCTCCTAAAAATATTCCACATAATAGTTTCCCTAACACGCTAATATCACTATATCCATATTTAGATACAAAGAGTATAGGAAGATAAATGAATTGATACAAGAAATATGGAATAATCAAAGTCTTAACAATTTTGCCCCCCCCACTTCTGATATTCTCCATTGTAATCGGAGTAGCCCGAAATAGAAAGCCTGAGATAATAAAGAACAAAGGCATATGAAACAAATAGATATAATCCCATAACCCCTTAAGCCAAAAGCTCCCCTCAAATGCAGGAAATCTTTGAAGGGCATGTCCAAATATTACAAGACTTATTCCTATAACTCTTGTATAATCCACCCATACTATTTCTTTTCTCATATTCTAGCCAAAGAACTTTTCTTCCAACATCAAACACAAGCAATGATATACAGGAAGATGAAGTTCCTGAATCTTATAAGTCTCCGTCTCTGGGACATGAATACAAACATCAGCGAATGTTTCCAACTTGTTTTCGTTCTGACCAGTCAAACCTATTACCTTCAATCCCTTAGACTTTGCTGCTACTGCGGCATAAAGAACATTTTTACTGTTACCAGAAGTTGAGATTCCCAAGAAGACATCACCTGCTCTACCCAAGCCATTTACCTGCTGAGCAAAAATCAAAACAGGAACTGCATCATTCATAAATGCCGTAGTCAAAGAAGGCTCTCCAACCAAAGAGATGGCAGGAAGCGAACCTTGCAAATGATCAGCCAACACAGTACCCATCTCTGCATCTATCTGCATCAATCGGTCTATCTGAGCAGCATAAATCTTGCGTTTCAACTTAAACTCCTTCATTAGCTCACCAACAATATGTTCAGAATCTGATGCAGAACCGCCATTACCAGCAACCAGCAACTTGCGACCAGCCGAATAAGCTTCCTCCAAAATTTGGTAAGCCTTTAATATATCATTTTTACAACTCTCCAACTGTGGATAACGTTGTATTAAAGTATCTATATGTTTCTCCATTTTTAATTATCTATTTATACTGTACCTTATTCAATGCAGTTACATTATCAGTTGGATAGATTTTCCATCCATGAGCACCACCATCAGAGAACTGGAATGGCATCACAAAACCATTAAGTTTCTTTAAAGCCTCTTCCACTTCCTTTTTACGGGTAGGCTCAACCACAAACATGATGAAACCACCTCCACCTGCACCGGAAACTTTTCCAGCCTTAGCACCAGCAGCCATAGCAACATCCATTGCCTCCTGAATCATAGGATTGGTGATGTTATTTGCCATCTTCTTCTTGTTTTCCCAGCCTTCACGAAGGATGTCAGCAAATCCATCAATATCACCTTTCAAGATAGCAAGTTTCATATCCTTGGCACTCTGCTTAATCTTATGCATCGCTTCTACTGCATCGTTATCACCATGAGAAGTATTCTTCTTTTGCTCCTCAATGATAGCAGCACTACTTCGGCTCTTACCTGTGAAATAAAGAAGCATACTTGCCTCCAACTCATCGATAATCCATCGCTTGATCTTCAAAGGATTCACGATTACAATATCATTCTGCAAGAACTCCATATAGTTGAAACCTCCGAAAGCAGCGGCATACTGATCCTGCTTACCACCAGACAAGCCCAAGTCCTTGCGTTCAATCTCGTATGCAAGTCGGGAAATCTCATAATCCCCCAATGGCAACCCAAGCCACTCTACAAATGCCTTTAAGATACAAACCACCATGGTAGATGACGTACCCAAACCAGAACCTGCAGGAGCGTCATTGTATGTAGTAATCTTAAAAGATTTTGCTCCAATGCCAAAATCCTTAACCACTCTATTATATACACCCTTGATGAGACTTGCCTCACCATCAATCTTCAAGACTTCAGCCTTTGGATAACACTTATTGCAATGCGCATCAAACGCATTGATAGTTATCCGATTGTCATCAGTTTCTTCGATTGTACAATATGCATACAAATTAATTGTTGCATTTAGTATCAAACCTCCGTATATATCGCTATATGGCGATACATCAGAACCACCTCCTGCCAAACCTAGACGGAGTGGCGCTTTACTACGTATAATCATATCGTTTCTTGTTTAAGTTTTATCAATGTTTGTTCAAATGCTTCAATTATGGCTTGCCATGTGTAATTGTCCTTGACATATTCATAACCGCCCTTTCTGATGTTCTCATAAGAATCGGGATTTGTCAATGCGCCAATGCATTTATTGGCAAAATCGGCATCATCATTAGCGACAACAAGATGCTTATCTGCGAGGAAATCAGTGCCTTCAATACCTTTTTGAGTAGTGATGATGAGTTTGCCATGCCCTAAAGCTTCCAATACTTTAACCTTGACACCCCCTCCATGTCTTAAGGGAACCACAACAACAGAAGCCTTTTCGTAGTAAGGTTCCACGCTATCTACCGTTCCAGTAATGACAATATTGTTCCCAAAACGTTCATCTAATTGTTTTACCTTAGGCAACGGATCTTTTCCGACAATGTACAACTTAGCCTCAGGTAATGTCTTTAATATTTCCGAGAAAACATTATTTGCAAAATCGCAAGCCGCTTCGGCATTGGCAGGGTATGCCATTTTACCGAAATACATAATATTGTATTCTCCATTAGCCTTGTCATAGGGCTGGACTTCACATCCTACAGGAACATGAAGCGTATTTTTCTTTCCGAATGTCTTCTCAAAAAAAGCTTTGTCATCAGAAGAAACAAAGGTATACAGACGAACTTGATTCTTTTCGTAGATTTTCTTTTCGAAAGCTTCCATACGTTTGGATTCCATGCAGAAGATGAGTTTCTTTATTGGATTGTCCATACTTTTGGAAATATTGTTCATCGTAACATATTCAATGTTATGTTGCCCCAAGATTACTTTTCCACTTTTCATTATCTGTGGAGAAATATTCATAAGCATTTGTGGGAAATCAACAATCACGAAGTCTATATTCTCTTTATAGAATATTATTTCCACATCCTTTCGCAATTGTGGAAGTGTTCTCGAAGCGCAAGCATAAGGATACTTGAAACTGTTTTTTAAAGCATTCAACTTGTGCTTGCTGCGATTATACAAATGCACTTCCTTACACATATTTTCCAGTTCTGGCAAATATTGTTCATCTGCATCATTGTCTGTTATACAAAAGAGGTGAATATCGTTGCCCTTGGCAAGATATTCAAGTCTTTTATAACAGACAATACGACCTCCCGTATTGGCAGGGAGAAGCATCTCCGGACATAAATATATGATATTCATCGTGTCACAATTTTATTATATAAACGAGGTGATATGATAGTTTTAATTAACACTTTTACACTATACCAAATAGTTGCCTTATAAAAATTGTAAACTACATAACCCTTGGAGAATCCATGTGAAACCTGTATGGCCTTTACTTCCCGTTTCGAGCGATAAAAGTGATTATACGAATTTCCGTCGTCTATTCTGACATCACCAACCACTACAGGGTAGTAGGCGAATGCACAATTCGCCTGATATGCAGTGAGGAAGAAGTCATAATCAGCAGCTAACTTATAGTCAAGATTAAAAGGATTATCCTTCATGATGCTTGTTTTGACAAACACGCTTTGATGGGAAAATGGCAAATTAATCTTGAGTTGATGATGAGATGCAGCTCTCACGATGCGAGTTCCATTTGCATACCGATAAGTTGCATCACCATAGATGATATCCACTGATTTGGCTAAGCCATTGAAAATGTTCGACACAGAATTTTTGCTATTGAACTTATCTCCTGAGTTCATAAAGATGATGTAATCTCCTGTTGCCAGTTGAATACCCTTATTCATTGCATCATATATCCCCTTATCAGGCTCACTTACTACTACATCAACCTTGGACTTATATCTATTGATAATATCCAAGGTTCCATCTGTGCTTTTGCCATCCACGATTATATATTCAATCTCAGGATAGGACTGTGAAAAGACCGATTTCATCGTGTCTTCTATCGTATCTACGACATTGTAACAGACCGTTACTACTGTAATTTTATAATTCTCCATTAATCAATTTTTTATAATATGTTGGTTTACCGTCAACTTCCGTTTTATGAGCAACCTTATATGTTGTCTTATAGCAAAATGTTTTCTTTTTTATTTGCTTCCATTTAGTTTCTGAAAAAGCGTTATTGATAATACGGCTAAGCGTAATCACATCTGGATTGTTATATGCGAGTTGATCTAAAAGGTCACAGAAGTGTGCGTTATGTGCCTGTTCGTATTCGAAGAGATAATCCATAAGCAGATAGTCCACTATATAATCATAGTGCATCCAATTATAACAAAACATGTTTCTGATATGTTTTAGATAACTACTACCTGCTTTGGTATACAACAAACTTACGAACCAGCGATACTCAGCCACACAAATATTGTCTTTCGCATGATTCTTAATCGTATAGAATTCCCCAAAACTTTCTATTGAAGGCAGCTGTTCTGTCAAATAGAATGTTGAATCCAACCATAGTCCTCCATATTCCGCTAGTAGGTTGAGTCTCACATAGTCAGACAAATGAGTGAAGCTTTTCTTACCTCCCCCCAATTCTAAAACGCATTCGGGGATTTTAAGATAGCTAGAGAGATTGCCTTTTGTCAGCAAAATAAGATTCCAATTTGCGGTTTTCTCTTTTGCTCGCTCATAACACCTTCTTACAATTGGTGGCATTCCTTCTTCTCCCTGCCACCAAAAGAACCATATCGTATTTGGGGTAATTTCACTCCTTGTCTTCTCACAATATACCATATTTGGATCTTGTGGATAGAAGTCGTATCTTTTAGCAATCGCTAATTTATGTTCTATGAAATTGAGTATTATGTTATGTTTCTTTCTCTGAATTTTAAGCTTTGAAAGAAAGGAAAGATTGGGCAATTTCAAAACCTCTTTATATGTTATCAATTTGAAAGCATTCCACACACCTAATGTATGAAATATGCTGAATATTTTTTTTATCATTTCAATGTTTTTTTATTTATTCCAAAAAAAATATAACCATAGGGACTTGTAGTTATGAGTTCTATGGCTACTAAAGATAAAACCGTAAGTAAAACTGCGATCAATATATAAATGAGCCATCCATAAGCCGATGCGATATTGACATGCAAACCATAAATAGCTGGTATGCATACAATGGTCACATGTACAACATATAGTCCTAAAGTTTGACTTCCCCATTTACTAAAAATGGTATAGTCTTTTGATAGGTTTATCAATAGGATCGTCCAAAATCCAATCCATGAAAGTGCACATAGTTGTCTGAATATAAACATTTCTGTAGAATCTTTCAAAAATAAGAACTTTGCATCATAATTATAGAAATCATGATAATCAAACAAAATGAAAAAACAAACTGCAAAGAGTAGCATCAAGGATAATCCAAAAATGCTAGTACTTCTTTTTCTTAATGCTTTTGTAATTCGACCTTTATCAGAAATAATAAACTGGCGAAGTAGTCCGCCGACGAGGAAATACAATACGAATTCCAGTGTTCCTGAAAAAGAAGATGGATAGATGACCATCATGGCGACAAACGGAATAAGAAACCAATAGCCTTTATCTATTCCAACCTTTCTGGTTATCCATGTACTACATGCTAATAGTACTAATGTTTGCATCAAATTGCGCAAGAACCAAAAGTCTGTCATTTTGTTAAGCATCGCCAAAACTAGAATCACAAATAAGAGCAGTCTGCTTACAATCAAACAACCTTTATTCTTCTCCTTAATAATCAATAAGCCAACGCAGAGAAAGGGAATGGCAAAATGTACCCCCCCCTAATCCATTCGCTATCATGCACATTCTGCACAAGACCAGTAATATTGGTAAACAAAAAATTCGGAACACCTAATCGCAATGTTATCTTTTCTATATATACCATCAAATCTTGCAATGTTTCACAGCGTGTCGCTCCAGAGTAAGAAGTGATACCTGCCACAAACATAAACATGGGGATAGCAAAAGAAATGAGAACATTCTGAACCAGTGTTGCCCCCTCTATTTTTGTTCCATGTAAATAACTATAGCTATGCCCTAAGATTATTGCCATCATGGCAACCATCTTCATATTGTCAATCCATGGAAGTCTTCTACTTTTTGCATTCATAATTTTTGTGTATTTCTTTAATCATTTCAATATATTGATTTACAATGTTCTGCCAACTGATTTTCTCATTGAAAGTCTCATAATGTTGCAAGTTCTTTGTTATGCGATTGAATGTGTCTGTATTGTCATACAATTCAGACATCGCATAACACAGTTCTGTAGCATTGTTTTGTGGCACTAGTAAACCAGTTTTGCCTTGGCTTATGACATCAGGAAAAGCACCTACATTTGTAGCAATAATTGGTTTTCCAAATACATATGCAGTTTGGGGAAGTCCACTTTGCGAGGCTTTCAAATATGGGCAGACTAGAAATTTCGACCTTTTTATGAAATAAACCACCTCGTCGTTTGTCAGCAATCTGTTAAATATGACAAATCTAGAATCAGCTTTCATTTTGTCCAATACAGCATCATTACCTTTCCCTGCTACTACACATTTTACATTTGGATGGGTCTTCCAAAATTTCAGCATGGCTTCATACAAAACAGAAATTCCCTTATAGGGAACAATTAGTCCGAAATAGAGTATATAGTCTCTTTCGTTTTCCATCTCGGATATTCGTATATCACCAAAGTCTTTATAGTTGGTAAATAACCCAAATGGAACAATGTGGAGCTTGCTGTATTTTTTCTTGTAAAGAAGTGCAAAGATATCTGCCGATTTTTCTGAATATACTCGAATATTGTCACCTCGCTTTACAGACAGTTCCACCAATGCCTCCATCTTCTTGTTATCTCTTTCTACAACATCCGAGACCTCATGAAAAGAATGGACTTGTGGTGCTCTGATAGCTGTATAGAGATGTCGGGAAAAATAATCCTGAGAGACGATTTCTACCAGATCATAGTTCTTTTTGTTTATTTTCTTAGCTATTCTCTTTAGGAAGAATTTACTGATAAACTCCAAAATTCTCTTCTGCATTCCGTGTCGGGAAACTCCAGTCATGGTACTTTGCATGATATATACATGAGAGTTCCCATCTGAAGAAGCGAAACTGACACCTTTTGACTTGGAATAATCAATTTCGTACAAGTGTCCAGGTAGACGATAATGCCATTTTGTTTCGTATTCAAATCCAAATCCTGCACTCGAAGAATTAAGACGAGACGAGAAGCTATATACATCTACATAATGTCCTTGCTCGGTTAAAGCCCGAGCTAAAGACAAACCACTTTCGTAGAAGCCGAATAAGACGATGGCGATATGGTATTTTTTCTTAGACATAAATTTTATATTGTTTGAGTTTTATCCACCAATGGAGACTGGGTAGTTCTTAACATGGATATATAGATAACAATCGTCCAAAGGAAAGCAGTAAGTCCATATACATAAGCACTAGCCATAGGTGAATGGATTAGCGTACTTAATACATATAGTTTTATGTAAAGAGGCAAAATTTTTCTTTTTTTCCATGTTTTTATTAGCATCCAGAAATAAGCTACCCCCCACAATATGCCATAGTGGTACATATCTCCAATTATACCAATATCAACAGCCCATAGTCCTTTCGTAACTCCAATATTGGATATAGAAGCGATATGCCCATGACCTACAATTGCTCTTATAGGATCTGAAAATATCAGATTAATAAAATAGGGATATGCCTTTTGACGTATGTCTGTTGAATACGTGTCATGTTGGGATATATATATTAAATCTCCAAATAGAACTTCATAATAGTTATACAATCCAATAGCTAAAATACAACATAGAACAATAGTCGCAATTTTTAGTCTCATGTTGTTTTGGATTAAAACAGAAACTACAATTGTTACAAGTACAGCTACCAAATATTGACGGGTCAAATAAAGATAGAGTGATACTGCAAACATGGAAAATCCAACAAACAACCATAAGCGTAATACTCCTTTGGCTTTTATAAGATTTGTCCAAAAGAAATATAGTAAGAATACTGAATACAAAGGAGCACCAATAGCCAGGCGGGCCATATCATTTCTTGTACCAGAACCTCCTTCATTATTAAATCCGAAAAGTCTATTGTCTAGGTGGTTCAACTGATATATCTGTAACAGAAATGTTATAATACCAAACGTCAACAGTAACCAAATACACTGACGTTCTGAAATTCTTTTCTTTGACAGATAGTAAAACATGGAAAACGTCATACACATGACAAGTGATGTTTGAACCTCAGTTTGAAGGGGCTCGCCAGTAAATATAATTTTCACAAATGTCATTACAAATGGTGACAAACACAAATAGTTTACCAACTTTCGGTATGGACTGCCTTTACAAATAGTTTCAACACTTCTCCTATTATAAAAAGCGAACACCATAAAAAAGAAAGCCAAGCAATCCAATGCAATTGGTCCCTTTGTGTATATCCATCCTGCAAAATTCCAGAAACTGCTAAGAAAGATTAAATACACAAAGGGGATTCCTAACCTTAAGAACTTTCCCATATTATTTTCCTTTGTTCATGTAATTAATCAGGGACAAGATTGCACTCTTTAAGAAGACACCTGTACCTACTCCAAATTTATTTCGTTTTAAAAAAATGCCCATAGCTTCTTTTACTCCTAGTGACGAGAGTAGGTTTCGGTCTAGGTGATATTTCCATGTCATGCATTCTTTTTCCAACAAATGCAAATATTCACTGCCACTCTCTTTTATCAGCTCTTCCGAATATCTTAGCGCATCAACATTGGCTTGCATTTTTTCCATCCCATGTTCGTTTGCTCTTGATGAGATATTTTCTCCACTCATTCGGAATTTTACCAATATAGAAGTTGTAGAGACAATACCTCCTTCTTTTGAAAACCTAAATAATGAGATATAGTCAGCATTCCATGCAAAAGGCAATCTTGCATATCCCCCCAGTTTTCTAATGTGTTCTGTTCTATACAGGAATTCGCTTATGGTTTGTCTGCGTAGTCCTTTAAACACATGCCACATATAGTCCTCGGATGTTTCCCAAAGAGGGGATGATGGATACATTTCCGTTGTCGTTCCATTTTTATCCACGATGGCACATCTAGCTCGAAACACGTTGGCTTCCGGATGCTTATCGGCCATTGAGACCATTGCTTCTATGAAATTAGGCTCGTATAGATCATCATCACAAAGCAATGCAAAATAAGCACCATGTGCTAAAGAAAGTGATTTATTCCAATTTCCAGCAGGATCTTTAGCACCAAGATTTTCTTCATTTCGATAATAAAACAAGCGATTGTCATGAAATTCGTTTACGACAGACTTAATATCGTACGGCGACTTGTCATCAACCACTATGACTTCTATATTAGTATATGTCTGCCCCAATGCACTATATATAGCTTGTTTGAGGAATCCTACTTTATACGCAGGAATGGCTATTGTAACTAATTCTTCTTTCATATTCATACAAGATTCATACAATGCATCATTGACGCAAATCCACTTTCTGCTATTTCTTTAGCTTTCAGACGTACGTCTTCTCTTTTCTTTGCACAATACATTTTTTCCTTAAACAACATTTTAGTGTTTTTTATAGCTAATTCATTGTCCAAGCCATGGGAAATATCTATCATTGCATCACTCATTGATAAATTGTCCAACAATCCCGCAATCTTATGTTCATAGCTGAGTGCGACAAATGGTACTGCTTGATTAATGGAGAAAACAACGGAATGATAACGGGCACCACAAAGAAAATCACATTTTGAGATAATGGTCTGCTGTATGTCGCTACTATAAGTATCTGGTACAACATATATTCTGTTGTCTTTTTTAAGTTCTGCCAATTCTTCCATAAAATGGATATCATCATTCTCTCTCGATCCATTGTACAATTCATAATTGAAGGTCTGAGGCAGCATCAGCATCTTGTGATGCGGATATTTCTCAAACATGATGTCTATCAAGTCTGCATAAAACTTCAATACAGTATCCTTTGTTATTCTACCTTTGAAATTAAAATGCCAAACAAGTAAATTTGGAACGAAAACTATGTATGGTGTGTTACCTATTTTTGTTAGTATTTCTGTTGGAATTTCAACCTTAGGAGAATCCATAAATGCGCTATCAACAGTTTTTACGTAATTGTGAAAACCCAATTTGTCAGAAAGCGCAGCTGTCTTAGAATCCCTAATAGACAAGAACGAAAAGTAATTCAACATCTCCAAACTGATTTTTCTAAATTTCCGATTATCCTTGGTCTCCGTAGGGAATGGTCCAAAAGAACGTCCAAAATATAGCAGAGGCTTTTGGGTCAGTTTGGCCATCTTTAGGAAATAAAGATGCATCCAATTTTGAAATCCTCCCATGCATATTCCTCCTGGGGCACATATTACATAATCGTTTTCTTTGTATATTCTTCTTATTTGGTTATGTGTACCAAAATGCCACAGCCAGCACAAATCCTTCTGGAGGCCAGGAATGGCGGTAAGGCCAAAACCATGACCATGTTGTATATTCACATAGATGACACGAGCATCATTTACCATAAACTGATTGACACTGTCTTGGTCTTCATCCACAAAGAGTACAGTAACCTTACTCTCTGGCATTTTCTTTAATATCATCCTAACCAATGCACGATGAGCAGATTCGTCACCTCTATTGTGCAAAGGCTGGCATACAATCAATATTTTCATTTGTTATATAGTTTTTTGTATATACTATTAATTGCCATAAAAAGATATTCTCTTATTTTATCTACAATAAGACAACTGATGAATATTCCTATTATTATTATATATCCAATGCCATCTATCAACTTGGGGAGAAGCCATGTATCTAACTGCATAGCTCTCTTATTGTCTGTCAACAAATACACCGCAAGTACTGATGATGATAAATAATTTATAATTTTATTATAAGTATGTTTGGTTTCAGCAAACACCACTAATAGTGCACTGATTACCAAAAGAAAAATATTATTATTTGAAATCCACATAGACATCCATCTTTCATAATTTGCTAAATGAGCAAGAAAGAATGGAATTAAAATATATACTAGTAGGATTAGCAAAATCGTCACCCCCAATATTTTTCCTGGAACTTTGCGTATTTTATCCGTCAAATGTTTCTTTACATACCTACCTGCTATATAAATAGTAAGCAACAAATCTAAAGAATGTTCATTTCTTGCAGAGAGGAAATGTCCTACATAAATATATATCAATAGACATGCTATAATGAGAGTAAATTGCTTCTTATCTATACTTTCCAACCCTTTTGAAATAATAGGCGACATGACAAAAATAAACAGATAGCAGCTCACAAACCACCATATATCCCATGGATGAAGTAATAGTTCTCTTCCTGTTCCATCATTGGTCAGAATTGCATAAAACAATAGCATAAACAACATTTCTGCAAATCGATGCAAATTGAAACGCATTCCATAATATCCAGAAATAAACATAAAACCAGTTACACCTAGTTTGCCTAAGACGAATAATGCCAAATGAATATTCATATCCGAATGACATCCCCAAGCATATATTGCTGCCATGTCATCACCCATGCCGTGCCCATAAACATGTAGCATTACAATCAACAGCATAAAGACGATTCGCAGCAACTCTACAGTCGTATTTCGCTTTGTTTTTCTCGTCTTTACAATATTACCAATAACATCCATTTTCTACTTTCTCCGCATTTTTAGGTTTATTATTTTTGGAAGGTCGAATCCAACTGTCATTAATAAAAGAACGGATACGTGGATTGTCTAGCCATCGTGTGCCATATATACCAAATAACACTTGCGTCCATCCTGCCAAATGAATAGCTTGCTTTCCCATGTCCTTTACAAAAGAAGCTAATGGCATTCCATAAGCCCCACACCCGATAAGCGCAATATCATAGTCTATCTTGGAAATATCTTCCTTCATCTTATTGAGGGCATCAAACCAGGTTTCAAATTCATCACATACACCAAACAATGACTGAACAGAGCGATATGTTATAAGTTTGAAATCAGGAAGTATTTCTTGATTCTTCCATAGTTGTTCTCTTTTTGCATATTGTCGTTCTATATCATCGCTGAATGGATGAATCACTAGCACTTTCTTCCCCTTCAATGCCTTTGTCCATGGATTATTGTAATAGAATGGTGCATAATATCCATCTAAATTAACACGTTTGGCATTCTTTAGTTCGACAGCGAATTTTGATTCGTCCTTCATGTAGCTACCTAATACATCAACGTTCTTAATGGCTGGAAGATACTCATCGTAAAAACTTGCTAAAAGTCTTGAATCATTTGGGAAAAAACCAGATGCCTTTACCAAGGTCGTCAGCTTGACAGGCCACCAAAGGTTAGGACGTTTCTCTGTGATAAAATCCTTGTAGTCTTTAAACGTGTATTTTTTTTGAAGAGTCCCTAAGTGGGATGTCAGAAAAAACAGCTCAGTAGTTCCGAACTTAGAAATCATACAAGGTAGACCACTCTCCAGTAGTTGGTAGACGTAATCATTTGCATCTTGATCCCACATCTCAACATAGCCAGTATATTGCTTGTATTGCTCCGTAGCATTCTCATTCTTTTGGGGCGTAAGTATATGATGTATCTTACGCAATACACGAAGTGTAAACTTCAACATATTGTTTCTCATTGTTATTATTTACCTAATATTTTTTTACCCATGTTTATAACGTCAGCACCCAACGCATTGTAAACACGGTTCTTTATCTCTTTCTTGATTGATTTTTCAATCTGCCACATTCTATATAGTGACTCATTTTCATCATCAACTTGTGTAAATACCTCAAATATGATTGGCTTTTCTGTATGTTCTGGAGTTATGAATCTTTCATACACGTTGTCAAATTCTTCTTTTGTTGAAGCTGAAATATATTCATACCCCAAATCTTGTGCATAGTGTTTTACCAAGTCAGGTGACTGATGACCAAAATGCCCACCTGCTGAAAGATAGCGATCTATTCCGTTAACATAAGTTAAGTTAATCTGTTTGAATAGATGAAACTCTGCACCCAATGAATTGTTTATCAAAAGTATACGCATGTTGGAATGTCTATGTCTGTTACCCATTGAATTGAGGTCATAGAAGAACGACAAATCACCTACAACAACGTAGAAGAATCTGTCAAGTGCAGCAAGTGATGCTCCCAACATGGATGAGATGTTTCCATCAATTCCAAAACCACCTTGGTTGCAGTATACTTCTATGGATGGATGAAGAGGAAAGTAGCTCCATGATCTCAGCGGACTAAGAATTCCCAAATGTAACGTAGAGTGATGGGGTAGCTTATCTGATAATTTCCATGCCACATAGATGTGCGAGAACGGCAATTCAGGAATCTTTGATTGAATACGTTCCTGCACAGAAAGAGCCTCCTTTAGATAACTGTCATCACCATGTCTGTCTGTAGCTTGTATGTATTGCTTAAAAAATTGAGCCTCAGTCATTTCAAATACATTTGTAAGAAGATGATAACGGTCACTCAATTTCCCATCCTCAGAAACTCTCCAAACTTGTTTAGGCCATACAATACCTGCAAAGTCACTCATCTCGCCCAAATGAATAAGTAATTCAGGTTTATTATTACTATCGTCAATTTTTTGACTAGATGCCAAACTGTAATCCAAACGATACTTACCATGGTAGTTTGAAGCCGGATCATTGAACACCACGGCATTGTAATGTTTACAGAACTCATCGATCAACTTTACCTCTTCATCCCCCCATCTTAGATGCGAACCTATGTAAATGGCAACTTTTATGTCCTCTTTTATTTCAGGCAACTTATCGCCAAGTTGAAAACGGCAGATTTTCTTAGCAAGTGGAAGCTGTTTGATAGTAAAGTCTTTACTATAAGTTGTTGTCAAATTGATATGCACTGGACCTTTTCCATGATGGTTAAGTTCCAATATAGCTTCATTAGCCTTACGGCAGACATCCCATTCGTCATTTTCGTCTTTTACAGTTTGTAAATGAACACTCAACTTGACTGTATCATTTGGCTGGCAAGCCCTATCTATTACCTGCGGCACCAAATTACCTATTTTTGATTCATCCTGTGTGGATGTAACAGCCAAAATCTGCAACTTTCTATAATAGGCCTCGGTCAATGCCGGAAAATAATTGCGAGACGCCGTAGCTCCAGTACAACTTAACACAACAGGCTCTTGGGTCTCTGCCGCAAGACCGCAAGCCATATAAGCTGCAGAACGCTCATCCACACATGAATACATCTCAAAGAATGGATCTTGCTGTAAACTACCAACAAAAGTTACATTAGTAGAGCCTGGCGAGGCTACTACACGTTTGATACCAAATTGTTTCAATAAAGAAATCAGTATCTGAACATTTCGTTCATTTGAATAATATTGTTCCATTATTTCTTATGTTTTTTATGAATATATTTATTTATGAATTTTACAGGAATACTTTTTTCATTAGCCTCTAAACCTGTAAAGAAGAATACAACACTAATAGCAAACGTACTTACTATACATATACTTAAAAATCTAAGAAAAGAATCCTCCATATGTAAATAAAGTGGATATGGCACAATTAGTGCTATCACTGTTGATGGCACTATCCGTAAAAGGGTGTCCTTGATGAATTTTTGCATTGGAAATTGCAATAATCCTTTTATTATGTATAGCTTAACAAAAATCAAAATTGAATAAATCAATATAAAGGCCAAATATGATGTATAAGCAGGAAGACCTAATTTGAAGAATATCAAAGAAAGGGGAAATACCATTAATCCCACAAATCCAACATAAATGTAATATCGCTTCACATCTCCCGTTGCCCATGCTGCATTAGCCGTAGAATTGCCCAAGATGTCAAGCAGGGAACCTATCATTGTTAATTTCAAGAATAACGATGCATAGGGAGGTACATTTCCAAGCCATAGTGCTAATACATAGTCTGCCTCATACAGAAATGGGACAACAAAGAAAAGCATTAAAATATATGAATACTTAGCCCCTTTACATATGAGATTAAACATATAATGTAAATCACCTGCTGCATAAGACTTTGTGATTTGAGGATTGAGAGCGGTAGTAAAATTTGTTACGAACAGTCTAATAACACCCTCTACTTGGGTAGCTACTCCGCGAGCGGCATTGAACGTTACGTTAAAGAACATGTTTGTTATGATGTTCACTCCTTGTGTGTTAAGAAGATAAGCCCCATTGCCCAACAAATTCCAACCAGCAAAACCACCCATGCTTTTTATACATTCTTTATTGATTTCAAAACGATATTTGCATTCCTTGAATTTTCGACTACAATATAAGCTATAAATCAATCTCATGATAATTGCTACAAATACAAGCAAAACGGAATAGCTCTTAAGTTTGTCGAAAGTACTAAAATACAAAGAAGCTGTTACTATGAGCTTAAGAAAAACTTCTACAAGGCTAATATAAGCGTATACTGACATATGCTCATGTGCAATCAATACCGCATTATAAGGAACACAAATCATTCCTAACAGAAACACCAACAGAGCACTTTGAAAAACCCAATTTGCTGCATCAAGTCTATCTATAGGAATGTTAAGATGAGTGTTTATGAACCATACTCCCACGATTTCAGCTAAGATAAGAATAACAACACCTAAAAACATCAGAATATTGATACTAGTCGAAAACAAGGTAGTCAATCTCTCCGTGTTTCCTTTACCTAATTCAAACGTAACAAAACGGCTAATTGCGGAACTAAGTGATGAAGATAGAAAAGCAAACATCGTCACCACACCTCCAACAACATTATAGATGCCATAGTCTTCTACACCAAGTACATTCAATATAATTCTACTTGTATACAAATTTACCACCATCATTAGTATCATACGCAAATACAGATAAATGGTATTTTTTGCTATTCTTTTACTTTTTGAAGAATTTGTTTCCATTGTTTGTATAAAATTTCATTTTCGCAGGAAGGGTATTTTTGCCAATAGCATCGGAACAACACTTCCTACTATAAAATAAGCACACCACCATCCATCACTCGCCATTTCTCTTATCACAGGAAATTCAGCCAATCTTTCTATAGATTCTCCATTCTTGACAAGTAATACGATGCTGACCAACTTAAAACTCAGAAAATGCCAAATCAATATCGTTAACGAATTATTGCCGGCAAATATTAAAAAATTTACAAATACATTATTGTATTTCTTTATGTAGCTAGAAATATAAAATACAGCCAAAACGCCTAATGAGGCTATGAGAAAATAGGGAATGACTTGAAGATAATTAAAGCTTAGCATACAAGCCCACCACCATTTGGCCATTATAGCCGTCAAAAATACAGCTACGAGTGCGATTTGCCAGCAGTAATGCCACTTTAACTCTTTCTTTTTATAGATGTATCCAATGTAGATGAACAATGAAGAAAGCAATTCCATACTCCCTATACCTAAATATGGAAGACCTTTATGTATTCCAGAAAACAGCATTGTCAATCCTATTAAAATACCCCCCCCCGATTTTTATATTTCGTATATTTCGTATATATTTAATCAAGAAAAAGGTAATCAATGAGCCAATAAATAAGCAGCGCAAGAACCAAAAACCGCCTAATAATTGTTCGCTATCACTCATCTTTATTATGATATTTAGACCTACTTTCAGCATCTCGCTTAATGAGTATAGGTGTGATGTAATATCCCCGAATCCATATTTATCATTGTATATATTAACATAAAAGAATATATTGTGCATAAAAAGAAAAAGTATATTCCATTTGACAAAAGGCACATATAAAGCCTTTATTCTTTTTAAAATATATACCTTACTGTCATCCAAATATTTTTCTTTAAAGCAGAATCCTGAAAAGAAGAAGAATAGCGGCATATGAAATATATTTATCCACAAGCAACCGTATCTGTAAAAACCACTATGAGCTAGAACCATAAGGAGTATTGCTATTCCTTTAGCGATGGATACAGATTCGTTTCTTCCTTTAAAGTCACTATCATCTGAAGTTATTTGAGCTTGTTTGTGTTTCATTTGATAATACCAGTCCTTATTAGAAAATATCTTAATTTCTGTTCATATGATTTGATTTCTGAAAATTTTGCCCAATCGCCTGTCATTTTGTCTTTTTGTGCTTCGCTTCTCCAATCATGATACAAGAAATTAGGCTTTTGCAGAAAATTATCAACACATTTGGTCAATGCCTCCCCAACATTAGAAAATTGAGTAACGTCAATGAATTTTCCAATTTTAGAATTGTCAAATACTCTATCGTATAGTCTATCATATTTAACTTGATATATACCCCCTCCATAAAATGACTTCCAGGAGGGCGTCCAGTAAATTTGGGGTTCGACTCCTGTCTTTTTCTTTATGATGTCAATATACATACCAAGAATTTCTCCCCATGTATAGCTGGTATTTGAAGTGATATGAAATGCCTCTCCCAAAGCTTCATTTTCTCCGATTATGGCAGCTATACCTTGTGCAACATCATAGCCATAAGTAAAAGTGGTATGTTTGTCCATCAAATCATGAGATATGACTATTTTTCTTTCTCGTAGTGCACGGTAAAGCCAATATTCCTTTTCCAAAGCACTCAGTTGAAGACGATAATCACTGAATGTTATATATGGTCTGATGATTGTCCAATTATTGCGTTTACTCCCGTATAGTAAGTTTTCTTGTCGAGCCTTTGCCAACGCATATTCGTCTGTTGTCAAGTATTCATTGTCTGCACATACATCTAACAATCGATCCGAATCTTCTGTCAAAGGGTGCTTACTTTTTGCGTATACTCTAGCTGAACTTAAGAAAACATACTGCGATGTTGAAGACAAAAGCTTTTCCAATCGAGAACTTAATTGTGCAGTGTTGTATGCCATGAAATCTATAATTGCCTCCCATTTCTTGTTTTCAAGAAGAGGATACAAGAAATCTACTGACATAGCATTTCCTTCCAAATATTTGATGTTATCGCAATCTTGCTTTTTCTTTCTAGAAGTCACAGTACAAAAATAGCCTTTGGATGCAAGTATCTTAACCAAATAGTTTCCCATTGCTCCAGTTCCTCCTAATACAAGAACTTCTTTTTTATTTGTTTTGATTGTTTTTTCCATTTTATTTCAATTCCTTTATTCTTTTTGCAGGAGAGCCAACATACAATCCGTCTTTCTCTGTATCTTTCGTGACAAGACTATTGGCGCCTATGATGCACCCAGATGCAATCTTTACTCCTGGCATGACTGTTACGTTAGCTCCAAGCCAACAACCATCTTCTATAATGATTTTATTATGAATTCCGCAATCGGCGCGTTTTTTTGAAAAGCCTACTTCGTGTGATGAAGTTATAAATTTGCATTCAAAACCTATCGACACGTTATTTCCTATAATAATATCGTCGCTTAAATCCAAGAAGCATCTACAATTGACAAATGAGCCTATTCCTAATATAACCGTTCCATCTGTTCCGCAAAAACATTGCGGAAAAATACTAGAGCCTCGGCCTATCTGAAATCCCATTGCTTTATATATGTTTTTTCGCAAAATGGGGGGGGTGAATGTAGAAGCAGCAACACTATTCAATAACACGTTCTTAATATAGTATTTAATATTCGAAATCATAAGCATAAGTATTTGATGATATTATCAATGGGTTGTTTCTCAAAATTGATAAATTCTTCTCTTGTTATATTTTGTTTTACAATTTTCGCAGGAATACCAGCCAATATTGTATTTTCCTCCTTGAAAGCTTTATTAATAAGAAACATGCAGTTCATTATAGTACGACGAGGCAAAACTGCGTCTTTTAGTACTGTAACATTTTGGCATAACCAGCAATCGTTGCCTATCTCAACTTTTTTATTTCCTTCCATTGTTTGTAAGCATCCAACCCCTACGGCAATACAACTCCATCCCCAGTGTTTACTGGGGATACAGAGTATTTTAAGAATTTGAACTTTTTCGATTTTTTAACAGGTTTAACTAAAAGTGCCTCTGTCATCAAGGCATAATGTGTAACACCAAAACCGCTTCCCCACTATTTTCTGTCGAGAGGATTGCTCAAAAAGTTCCTATAGGACATCAGATACCTATTAGTATAAATCTACGCTGATATCAAACGGACTATCGAAGTCCTTCAGCATCGCATGCTTCGTATCTTTTTCTGAAAGGTTGGCATGTTCTGTTGGGATTTTCCAATCAATACCGAGGGTTTCATCGAGAATACTTATTCCGCCATCGGCTTCTGGATGATAGAAGTTATCACACTTGTACTGGAAGACTGCTGTTTCTGAGAGGACTGCGAAACCATGAGCAAAGCCCTTTGGAATGAAGAATTGAACATGATTGTCTTCTGTCAGTTCTACTGCCACATGCTTGCCATAGGTTGGTGATCCTTTGCGGATATCTACAGCGACATCGAGGACTCTGCCTTTTACGCAGCGTACCAGCTTGCTTTGAGTATATGGTGGGCGCTGGAAGTGCAAGCCTCGCATCACGCCATAGCTGCTCATTGACTCGTTGTCTTGGCAGAAGTGAACACTGTGACCCAAGATTGGGGCAACCTTCTCTTCAAACTCTCGCTCGCTGAAGCTCTCGAAGAAGTAGCCACGAGAGTCGCGGAAGAGGCGTGGCTCTATAATGAG